>Ga0210059_1002244_pt1 | contig 30081 bp, 22 predicted proteins | sample Ectturendosymbi2_FD_188042 | JGI IMG/M metagenome (GOLD analysis project Ga0210059, IMG submission 188042) | Ecteinascidia turbinata endosymbiont from Florida, USA - Sample 2 (SPAdes) (version 2) | ecosystem: Host-associated > Tunicates > Ascidians > Unclassified | place: Key West, Florida...
ACACTGATCAACTATTGTGCCATTGTGTTTTCATTTGCTCTAATGTTCGCTAATGGTTGGCTTACTGCATGCGATGGCTTTTATGATGCTTCTGCTTGTTGGCTGAGTCATATGAAACAATAAACTACTGACATTGACCATTGTCGTCAACGTCTTTGACAATTTGAAATAACTTCGCTGTGGTGTACTTTTGAAACTGTCTGAACAATTTGAGGAGCTACAGTATGGCTTTTCGTACTTCCTGCTGCTTCAAGTCTTGCAATCTCCAGGCGCACATCATTTGTACAACACAGGTGCTAATAAAGATCATTGTCATAATTGCACTTGACTGCAATTCGTGAATATCGCAAGAAGCTAAAAGTGCTGGAATAAGCATTGCCGTATGATCGTTAATACCACATCAAGCTCCATAATTTATTTTCATGCGCATTTATCAGTTGGGTTGATTTTCCCATATCGTATGCGACTTTTTTGAAAGCACCGGATCACTTTGATGCGACCATTCAGATGACTGCGTACCAACATTCCAATTGTTCTTTCCATAGTTGGGATGGAAGATGTATCTTTATCCTTTTGAATGAAATTTTCAGAAGAGTTATAGGCGCTTTTTATCACTTATTTTTCACGTATTTATTTTTGACACGCAAGCGAAAAGTTCATCAGAAAACCGATTTTCAGGCATTGTTTTAAACAACAACTTACTACTACTTGTGGCAGTCAAGCCGCTGCCGCCTTGAAGATGGAGATCGAAGAATCGATCCAATAACCGCCCCACCTGCTGTGGTACGAGAATTTTCACACTGAAATTCTCCATCTCACTCACGCAAAGGAACGCTCCAACAGTTCATCTCAATCATTATAGTAGCAGTGGACTCATTCTCGATGGTATTTCTTGCAGCGCTGGTGCTCACATGTCATCTATATTCGGTCAGCCATGACCATAATGGCTGAAACCAGTGTTTGGTGAAGAGAAGCAAAGGTGTGTTTTAACGCAAAAAAGACCAGTTTATATTTGACTCTGAGGCTGGGAATAGGAATAAATTCCTAAATTCCTGGGAGTATCTTCAGTTGGACACCCATGCATATCTCTCTGTTGTCCTTGTAGAATTTTGATGTTGATATTTCTAAAATCTCACCAATCAGAAAATGGTTCAATTCACAATCAGTTTCCAAAGATCCTTTAAGAAAATTTCCCACATCCCTCATAACTGGCACTTTGTTTGTCACATAACTTCATCGCTGTGGAAGGTTCATAGGTTTCATAGTCTACCAAATGCCATTCTTATTTCTAGTGTTATGCTAGCACAAACCTGCCACAATTTCTGACATTTTGCAGAGGGGGCAGCAGAGGTATTGAGCTACTTTTCCAACACAGATGGCGGTGGCGCCGCTATTTGTTTCAAAATGTAGTATTAACATTTAACTGTTACCGCAATCGCTACTTTGGTGAAAGTGGTGGCCAAAGGAAAATTTGCGCAAGAGCACTACAGTCCACAGACGATGAAGGTACCTGCTCTTCTCCGTCTTGCGCTGATTCTGGTTGTTTCGGTTGCGAGTCGGGTAGAATGAGGGTCGAGATTTATCGAAGCGCCGCGTTGAGAACCTGCACGCACTTAAATGGAGGTGAGCTGAGCAGCAAAACAAAAACGCAATGCCTGCTGAGTGCTGACGCAGAGCATTGATGTAGGGAACCAGGGACCGAGTTTTCTAGAAAACTTTGGGCGGGACAAACTTTGTGTGATGTGCATGACGTCACCATGTTCACTTCACTCAATGGCAGTACGACCTTATTGTAATGTTAGCGAAATGGGAGGTAAATTACGGATATTATATACTTTGGGTATCATTTGCCCAAATTTTCCCCCCTGGGGGAAGATTTCCCCTCCGTCCATGGTGTTTTGGCAGTTGCATACTGCTGTGCCGGTACTTGACAATGATAAGGAGATTACTAGGTATTGCGTCCTTAGCAAGTACACAAAACTTTAGTATTAGCACTTGGAGAGTTCTTCGTCGAAGTACATAAATAAACATAAACACTTCAATTATTCTAAACAAACAATACATTTGAAAGTAGAATCTATGGACGTCTTAACGTAATTGTATTGCGTAAAGTCTTCACTCCCGCACGAAAGGCGCTTGAATTTGAGCATGCATCGCAGTAACATGGAATACGCAAATACATGAAGGCAGACGAGGATACATACATGGCGGTAGTAGAGAGTATGCGCTTGATGGCACAAATACATTTACTTTGATGAAACACAAGCTTTTGAGACATACACATGAATGACGTCATCATGCTTATTATAATGTAGTACTGCGATGACTTCCAAGTACATCGATTTATAAAATACATGAGGGAGTGGGAGGCTGCGAAGGACCAAGGGTCATCTAGGCTAGTGTTTCCAATTCGGGGCAAAATTTTAAAACCCGGGTTTCGGGTAGCTGAGAAAAGAAACCCGGGAAACCCCAAAGCACATTTTCATCATTCGGTCTGTTTCTGAGTTTTGTGACAAATAGCCCGGTGGCTGAAAAAGCCCTCTCTGTTTCCACTAATTTGGGCTTGATTTTAGTTAAGACATAGAACAGTTTTTCAAGGTAATCTGGCTTCTGTTTGTAGCCTCAAAAAGACTCATTTCCTTTATCACACTTTGTGATCGTATCTCTTCCTGTGCCGGAATAGTTTTGTGGTCTTCGCCCTCATGGATTCTGATCTTTGATTTCAAATGGTTTTGATTAAAGTTTCGGTGTTTGAACCACCTCTTTTTATATAACGGAGCACAAATTCCACTTTGGTATTTGTTGAGTCTTGTTGTATAAGAAAAGACTCTGAGCTTCTGATTTTCTTTGATTACTCACGTCTTTAAACTGAATGTGTATGATTAAAAATGTACTCAAAGTCTCTTCTAAAGGAAAGCCGAATATTTGTAGAAATTTATTTCAAACTGAAAAGCAACGAATCGATTTTGCAAAAAATCACAGCTTGTATATGAACTAACACATAAAAACTTATAAACGAAATAACTAGAAACTACGGCATACCTTTGAAGGACTACCTCACGTGGCAGTTATTTAATTAAGTTAGTGAAAAGACTGAAGTTCGCGTAGACACCTATTATGTGCAAAATCACGTCACGATCCGCCTAAATAGGTCAATTGAACGAAAATATAAACGGACCAACAACGAACACACGGAGGTCAGCAAGTAAAACCTGCAACCTCGTGCCTCATGATAATAGTTGAAAGTTCAAACGTGCTAATTTACCCTTTACACGCCACAATCTGCAACTTCAGTGTCATCAGAATTCCCAATATTTGAATGCAACAACAATTCCAGGTTTTTTTTTATATCCGCGTTTGCTGGTTGAAAAAAAACGGGTTTCGGGTAGTAGAAAATAGCCAAAAAAACGGGTTTCTGGTTCTGGAAAACCCGGGTTGGAAACACTAATCTAGGTTGCAGACCTCTCAAGGGCGAAACTGCTTATATTGTAAAGGTAACAGTGCATTAGTAGTTAGTAAAAGACTTTTGCTCTGGGTATAAAATGTAATATGGGTAATGCGGTTATACGGTAAATACAGTACTGTGAACATATATCAATTCACTGGAATTCAGATAATTGGCAGTTACATAATGCGATTGCAATTAATAAACGTGTGTCTCTGAGTTGTTTGTCATGTACATCGGGATAGCATTAAATTTTTCCAAACACCCGGCACCTTGCATCACTGTTCTTCACAAATTCCTTGGCAATGTCTTGACAGGATAATTCACTTGATAAATCCCGATGTACATGACAATAACGACATGATTTAGGCGTACTTGAATCATGGTAGACCGCAGCTTGTTTTCAACTTGCGTATAGGGCACTGAAGCATCGCTCTGCTTCACAAGAACTTGCAGATGATATTTAAAGTAGCCTCTGCAGTTTCTCAATGGCAGGAAACATGCACTTTACATTTGGTTCCATTCCACGGAATATCTTGAAGTGCCCAGCTAAAATCGATCTCTTGTAATGATGAACATACATTGGCAATTGTATTCAAAAGGCAGATTCACGGAGTTCTGGATAGCCTTTGACAATTTGTACAACCGTCATTTTTTATCACAAAATATTGGAAGAGACAAAAGATATTGTGCCCTCTTTGTCTGAAAGTTGCTCTAGTCTCCAGGATAAAGTGACAAAAATTCTGATACACGGGCCATGTTTATGCGGTCTGTAACACAACTTTATTGCAATCCGGGCCGGAGGTTTCCCACCCCTGGGGATGGGAGAAAGGCGCCGTACTCATTCTTAAATGTGACAGCAAATATTGAACGAATGAGCTGAAATCGTCATGACCGCGTAAAGCCTATTCATTCCACCAAGCTGATAGCTGGTATTTTGCAAATATTTTAGCGTTGGAGCTGACTGCTGAGTACTATGTTTTGTTGAGGAGCGTCACGCTAACACGTAGTAATTCATTGCCACCATGCGTTTTCCGTGTTGGTATAAGGTGTTACACAATTGCAATGTTAGGTCACAATGTTCGGTCATGAAACACGCTCAATACATTTTTGTCAGATAACGGTAAGGTGCTTGGACTCAGGGCCGGATTTACCTACAGGCTATACAGGACCCGAATCGGGTCCCTAAAACGCCTTAAAAAAAACCCTGGTCTTAATTATTATTCACGAAATTGAATTTTATTCATCTTTCGTGGTGATAACGCCAGAGCCTTCCAGTGAGTTTCCATGAATCTCAATGACGTTTGGTCAAGCGGCATGCCAACTATTGCGCCGATATACTCAAAGCACGCTGGCTGGGTCTTGCGTTTGCTGAATCGTACCGATTGTTACGTGCAGTGGTGTGTTTAAGGGGAGGCGAGCGTAAAATTTCTTTATTTTTGATGAAAAACTTATTATTCACTTATAGAATGAACTACAAAGCAGATCATAAGCAAGTACTCTGCTTTCAAAGGGGCCCCCAACAGCAACTGCAATTTGAAGGTAATCTGTTTTCAAAAGGGCCCCCAACAGCAACTGAAATATGTAAGTACTCTGCTTTTAAACTTCATTGAAGGGGCCCCTAAAAGAAACTGTAATGTGTAAGTACTCTGCTTTCAAAGGGCCCCCAAGAGCCATTGTAATATGTAAGCACCTTGCTTTCAATAGGGCCTCCATCAGCAGTTATAATGTAAAATTCCATGTATTCAAAGAGGTCCCAACAGCAATTGTAATGCCTAAGTACCTTACTTTCAAAAAGGCCCCCAACAGCAATTGTAATTTTTAAGTACCTTGCTTTCAAAGGGGCCACCAACAGCAATTGTAGTGTGTAAGTACCTTGCTTTCAAAAGGGCCCCCAGCAGCAGCTTTAATGTGCAAGTACCTTGCTTTCAGAGGGGGGCCACCAACAGCAAATTGTAATGTTCAAGCAAATTGTAATGTTGTTGGGGGCCACCAACAGCAAATTGTAATGTTCAAGCTGTCAAAGCGCCCCCAACAGCAGCTGTAATGTGTAAGTAAGCTACTTTCCTTTCAAAGCGACCCCACCACTATCTCCAAATAAAGAAAAGCTTCAAACCAACTTCTATACCTAAAAGATTGTGAATTAAAATTTCTTCCAAAAAGTTCTGAAAAGACCCTATCAAATAAGAGCAAATAGGCCTACTTATACCAAATGATAACTTTTTATACCTAATGATAATTTTGTATACCAAATGATGATTATTAGAGATTGAAGTATTTGCTATATTGGTAATTTTATTAAAATGCCACAGATGAACAAAAGTAGTCTTGTTTATGTCTCTGAGTTGAAAAGGTTAGACAAATTGCTCATTTCTTGTGATGTTGTACCTTAGTGAACACTTCCATCAGAAAATAAGACAACATGCAATAGTTGTAGCAGGGACCACACTACATCTTTTAATTTATAAGACATTTTCTTCTTAGTTCACAACGTAATTTTGTATTATTGCTGTAGCGCTGAAAAGACTGTTAATAAGCATGTCTACATTCATGCTTCTTATCAAGTAGCAGAAATGGCAATTTTTGAGAATTATGAATGCTCATTTTTTCTAAAGATCTTTCACGTATTTGAGGTGGTTTGATTTATCCTATGTTTGAAGTCACAGGTTATTTGAAGCTTGACTAGTAAATGGTTGGTTTAAGGTAAACTTAGTAGGTGATATTTCAGCTCTTTTGCCTGCTCTTAGCCAGTATAACTTGAACCGTTTTTTCATAGCACAGATTTAATCAATTGTGTAGGCTACTTGCTGCATTAGAAATGTTTTCGATAAAGTACATGATGGATTATTTCCTACTATTGCCCGTTTGTCAAACAACTAGTGTCAATGCAAGATGAGGGCAGACTTGACTCATCCAGCCTAAAGCTTGCCAAAACAAGTCTCTAATTGGAAGCTTTTGTATGCTATGTTTTTGCAGTTAAAAGGATGAAATTTAAAACACATTTCGTGTTTTAAATCTTCTTGGTTGTTGTTTATAGTTTCATGTATTCCCGTAAAGACCTGAATGTGAACAATTTCAGGAAACCAACTGCCAAGCATTTTTTCAAAGGGGGAAAGTGTGAAACTTTCAAAGAGGCAAACAGTGTAGTTTATTGATGGTGAATGCAGAGAAAAGGGGCGCGAAAATAAAGTGGTGGGCGATGCCAACTTACTATTGCCTAACTTTTAGCCATGTCTTTCCAACTTTCAGTGTTTTCAAAGTTGTGTATCATGAACATCCTTTTGCATTTTCTCCCGCTATTTGAGTTTCACCGTATTCTGATGAACATATCATTGGGTGACCGTATCTTAGGCAAATTAAAAGTGATTGTCACGGTTGGCTGATTGTGATGACGTCATCAGAGGACCCCTCTTTAGTCTTGCCTCGGGCTTCCCCAACTCTAAAACCACCACTGGTTACGTGTGACTCTATCAAAAGAACTTGTGGCTGTTCATGTTTGAAATGCACCTGATCAGGGGCATAACTGACGGGTGGCAGAGGTGCGAACCGCCCCGCCCCCTGCCAAGCTAAATGTAAAAACAGGGCCATTACCTTGCTTGTATTTAGGTATTTAGGCTACTGTTCTTTTGGTTTCAGTATCTTGTTGTTTATTTGTGTTTTTCAAGTGTTTTCCGGTGATTTCGGGTATTTGTATAGCCGTTCAATACCGGATTTACTTTTGTTTCTCAACTATTTTCTGAGTGTTAGCCAGTGGGCTCCCTTCAGCTAAGTTTCCCCCTGGCTCAAACGTCTAGTTACGTCACTGCACCTGATCAAAGCAAGGTTGTACTGCAGATAAGAGCTATGTGCAGGGCTAGCAGCAGTATCCTGCAATAAAAGCATAGTTGTTCCTTAGGTGACTGAGCAATACAATAGTTTTGTCAGCGTTTGTATCGCGCAAAACTCCATTGGTATTTTTAGATGTGATTTTTTTCCATTTGAATTTTCTTCAGTAAAGTCGTTCAGAAATCAGATTGCTATTGAGTACTTCCGCAAGTTTGTACTGCTCCCATGCTAAGCAAATCAGAGAAGATCTTGATGAGCTTAAATAGCGAGCAAAAGCCACTTTGCCAACTGACAACCGCAGAACTCTTCCCCAACGAGACAGGAAAACAGCAAAAAATGACAAAAGCGCATTTGGGTCTGATGTCTTAGATTAATGGTTCTTAGTTTGTGAAACCACGCGAAGCCTTATTTCTTAGCTTGATGGTCACTAACTGCTCAGGCAAAAGGTCCTTTTCAAGATTTTTCAGAGTGTCATTTTTGGATTTTCGCAAATTGATTAACGCTTGGACTGCTTGCTAACATACATATGTTGCCATAGCTTTTCACATGCTGCATTATGGTAAAAGCAGTGCCATTATTTCCGACAATAAACTCATTCACTTATCTTTATGTTACAAATACTACTATACCATTCAGTGGCGTAACGAGCGGATGCAAGGGGGGAGCGATTCCCCGGGCACCGAAATGACTATGGGGGCGCCGAATGACTGCGGGGGCGCCGAAAATTTCCAACAATGTCACAAATACCTCCTTCAATACAGTCAATTTGCTTCCATAAGACCTCAGATTCAAATATGGCGGCGTCAAAATTGGTTCTTGCACCGGACGCCATCTAACCTCGATACGGCCCTGGTATCATGCAGATCTACTCCGGAATCACGGACTGCACTGCAGAGGCGTAACGAGAGGGGAAAGGGGGTACAATTCCCCGGGCGCCGAATCACTGCGGGGGGCGCCGAAAATCCCAACAGCATCACAAGTGCTTTCTTCAATGTAGTACATTTGCTTCCGAAATACCTTAGGTTCGAACATGGGGGCACCAAAGTTGCTTCTTGCCCCGGGCGCCATCTAACCTCGTTACGCCTCTGCTGTACTGGCAGCATGCCTGAAACTCGTTTTTGGCTTTGCAAGCTTCCTGAATCGTGAGTCAGTTACAAGTTTTCTATTGCATTCTTATTTTCATTGCTGTTTTTCCTTCCAAAGCTACCAACAAGCATTATAAATGAACTTGTAACAAAAATATAGTTGCACAGCTCAGCGACAAGTCCAGAACTGTGCTAACGAAAGCGACCGGGTTTGTAATTGAATTGCTGAGCAGTTCTCACGCGGTGAAGAAACAAGAGAACAGTAGTATTATTACGAAAGAATAGCATTGTTGATTCCAGTCCACAAGACGCTGGGTCAAAGTCCGCCACGTGAATTTTGAAGTTCAACGAAGTGTAAAGCATTGTTTGTTCAGAATATTTCAATGTCCTTTTTCTACTTCGTTAAGCAGCAAAAGGGGCGCATTTGGATCAAAGGGGCGCTATTTTAACGAGGCTCCACAGACGTTTGGGAGGGGGAAGTTGCCCCAAACTGTCTCCCATGGATCCGCCACTGTCATCACATAGATAGATTTTCAGATCATGTTTATTTCGCCCAAGGTACAGCCACAGCGATAAATTTACACAATCGTTTGGAGTCATTTATTCACTTTGACCACCCCAGTGGGCACTAGGCCCGTAAATAGGAAATTTGCGGAATTTGTCTGATTTCCTGTAGGCAGCAATTTTGTCCAATGCTTCAAACCTCTCGAGGTAGTTCTTTACTTTCGGAGTTTTCTCCAGCGAATCAGGAGAAAAAAGTTGAATGTGACTCAAAATCTCTCCAAAAGCAAAATCGATGTACATCAGCTTGTCACCTGAAAAAACAGATAAAATAGACATTGTATAGTTTCTTGTTCTCTCAACAGCATTTTCAACCACCACATTCTTATCAAAACCAAAGTCTGAACAAACTCGGAATTCAATTGATCTGAGATTAGACATTATTGCAATTTGCAACTGATTCAAGACTGGGCGAGATAAAAAAGAGGTTGTCTTTGAAATACTGGTCACCAATTTTTTCAGATGTTCCACTGAACAGCGTTAAAATGTGAATAGTTGAACATTAGAAAGAAGTACATTTTCAGGTTTTCTGGTAACGTCTACTAAATTGAAATTTCAGATAGATTGCACTGGCTCACTGCAGATTTTTGTTTGAAAAAAGGCAACACTCTTACTTGTCATCGCCAATTACCCAAAATCAACTTCAGGAAAGTTGTTGAAAAACTCAAACATGTTATGAGAAATGAGTGTATCAATGCGACGAGGTGACTTACCTGTCAACCAGGTATGCTTACTCAGCACCTTTTCAAATTTGCTGAGAGTGTCAGGAAGCCCTTCAATAAAGGCATCCTTCTGTTTATCATAATCATCACCGTAAATCAATTTTGTAAAAATCATTCGAAAATCCAAAACCGCTCCTTGCGCCACGTCGCATTTTCTTTCTTCTTCCTCGTTCACTGGATACAAATTTTTGAACTTTCTGCCAAGGCAACGCATGATAGCCATGCTTTCAGTAATCCGGGTGTCCCCATCCATCAAATATGGTAAATTGGCAAAATCACCTTGAAAAGATGCCTTATCTTTTTCAAACCATTCTGGTTGATTGGCCATTGTATATCGTTTGTAGTTGTATTTCACACCCAAATATTCCAGCATGAGTACAATAGCTTCCCCAAATCCTCTAAGATTCCAATAACACAATTGCAATTCAGACATTTTCAAGGTTTGTTAATGATCACCTAGCTGTTTATTTTGCTCCTATATAAAAGAGTCTGCAAATCGCTGAAGCATGTCTGCAATAGCCTCATTTCATTTTATTGGTGAAATCTCAAGCAAAACTGTACAAACGATTTAAAGTGAAAACGCTTTATGCTCTCAAAGAATCAAAAAAAATAAATGCGTTAAATAACGAAAGGGTGCATGTTGGATCGAAGGAAAGACAACTTTGATTTGTTCGAGTTTGGGATGTTTGTCTTTTGATTCCATGGGAACAACTTCATGGAAAATTGTCATCACCAACCACTGGTCTCCTAAGTGGTGCTAAAAAACAGTAATGTGAAAAAGTGCAGAAAAAGACAGGAAAGAATCTTGCCCACTGGCTGTGAAAAAAACTTGCATTCCTCAAAATAAAACTTTTTATTGAAGATGCTACAGCAATTTCTTGAAAGTAATCAACAGATTTGGCAAACGTCTTTGTGCTACACAGCGTTTCGTATCACTTGCCATAACATCCAATGCATGGAACGTGATATCGCTTTTTCTGTGCGGACGTATTTGCTGATGGTGTTGAGTATCTACTGTCCACGAATCTGACAAAAATTTTCAAAAATGCAACTGGGCATTGGAACTGAATTGAGTATCCTCAAACTCTGATCTATTGTTCAGGTGTTTGCCAGTAGAAAAAACGAGCTGGATTCATAATAATCTACATTTAAAAAAAATCTTAGATGTAATCGTAGAAACCAGGTTTGTTTTATTGCGATGTGAAGGCCACTGTATATTAGTAATTAAATTTGTATTGCACTTTTGGTGAATTCAAAGTTTCGTCCTCATTTTGATCAATCTTGGCTGTGCTTAACTGATATGCAACCAGTGTTCCCTGGAAGAAAATTTTACACTGCGCAAATGTTTGTTTTAGTGCGCATGGGATTGCGCAACCATGTGGATACACATCCAGTAAAGATTTTCAAGCGTTAAAGGGCTATGAAACATATATGCGATATTAAATTTGGAACATTTCAAGTGCGCGAGAATGAGATTTCACTGCACAAGTGGTCTAGTGGTACTATGCATTTGCGCAGTTACGCACCACAAAGCGAACATTGCATGCAACACTTGTAATAAATACCGTAGTTTCGTATGTTGAAAAAAGGTAAGAAACACGAAACTCAGTGACTGCGTCTCTTAGGTGATTGGCTCGATTTTACTCGACTACAGTCACCAATTTCTTTGTCTGGAATTGAACAGAAACATGTTTTGAATCAATGATGGATTCCATTTTCTTCCAAAATCACCTTAGTAAATGAACTCGGATCATGGGTAGCTTGATTTGTGTAAGAGTTTTTGTTTGCGAAACGAGTATAACATCATAAATACAAAAAAAGCGCAGTATGAAGAACTGATTTTGTTTGAGTCTAAATTTACGCGTGTTGAAAATCTACTGACTTGATCAGACTTATAGAATGTACTGAATCAACTCCGCCTACTCTGTGAGAAAAATTTCAAACAACTCTGACTCGAATCAAAGAACGCCGGAGAGCGGGGCAATGGCAGGGGTATTTCCAGCCTGCAATATGAAAAGGGGGAAACGGGGACAGAGGTGCCTTTTCATGATAATATCATTGGTAATTTCATGGTTTATCAATATCGAATTGAAACAAATCTATTGCAGCTATTCGCGCTCCGAGAAAATTCGGAGGGCTTTTTATAATTTCTGTTATTTTTTTGAGGTCACCGCTGTTGCTAAACTGAAACAAGCATTAATTGGTAACAATTTTTTGCTTTTTATAAGTTTCCATTGCTCTCAACTCTATCACTGCGCCCCCTGCCCTACCGCTGCTCTGGCGTCCCTGCTCAAATCAAAATGTTTGTGAATCGAAGATTGTGAGTTGACCGCATGAGATGGTGAAAGCTCAAAACAAGTGAGAGCACAAAGTGCAAATGCATCGATTTCAGTCAACAGTTTTTTGTACAAAACATTGAGCGTTTCACGAACATTTGTATTTCAAACTCAGCTGCTCAGATTAAAGCGTGAAAAGTTGGGTCACACGCAGTCAATATAGAAGTATTTTACAAATATATCTAATGTTAACGCAAGCACAGTGCGTTCAAAGCTGGCGGATATCACTTAGTCAGTGTATACCAACGCGAAGCTGTTTTTGAGGCTATGAAACCGCATGCTGCCTGGTGCTGAGGCTTTGCCTTACTTAACTCAATCTGATGCACAACCGCGTGTGAATAATTGAAACGGTTTCGCGACCCAATAATACAATGGTTCTCAAACTTTTTTCGCTGCATTTGGAAAAGTTTGCTGGAATTGCGACGCATCAGCAACAAGAATTTCATGAAGCGTATGTAATAATCAAACTTTTGTTTATTGATGAAGCAACTTAAAGGAATATGCATCATTTACACTTCACAGTAATGCAATGTGTGGGCTTGCCTATTTTCACTAGTTAGACGTATCTTGGTTTACTTTGTGAAACTGCCACTCGCATTTACCTCTAAAAGGCTTGTTCTGTATCAATATGTGGTTTTAATCACGCCGTGGCAGAAAATTCTGCTTCGCATAAATACGACGTAGCGAAAGGGACAACAACCCGTGGCGTTTTTTTCTACCAAATCTAGGTACGTGACATTCAATGAAATCAAAAACGTGTCGGATTTCCCGAATTACGCTTTCTTTTCAGGAAATCATCACAGGCAAGGTCAATATAGTCTTCTTTTTGTTGGAGTTAACGATGGGGTAGGTGAGACAAAAGCATCGAGGATTCATTCATGGTTTGATAAATTCTACGGAAAGCACTGAGTATATTTTGACTCGAGCCTAAATAGACGTTGCAAAAATATACTTCGTAAATATGCAGGCAGCATCATGCGTTCATTTCCAAGCAATAATTAGTTAACGGTACCCTCTAACTGTTGAGCAGCCACTTCTATCATCGCACATACAAGATCGTTTGCAGCAATCAGTCTTAGTTCCTCAGAAATGGTGTGAGGCATTTCGGGCTTAGCAATTCTGTGCGCAATTTGGTGGGATGCTAATAAAGCCTTTGTTGGGAGTTGCGTTAATTGTGAAATGGTGGACACTTGCCTTTTCAGATCATTCATACGAGGGGTACGAGAAAATTTTATTAAAGCTCAGGGGATACGAATGCATAGAAAAGTTGAAAGTCACTGTACTATAGTTTCATTTGTCTGATTCAAAGTAAATTAAAATTTGTGCAATACGTTTATTAGCAAAGCCCTTGGAAAATTAAAACGACGCACCAAGGCGTCGCAACGCACAGGTTGGTAATTATGGAAATATGAAACAGAAAAGCTTTCAGCTCAAATACTCCAAACTAGACATTCCCAGGTCATCACACTTGCTTCACGTGCCTTGCTGATATTCGACCTTCGATGTGGTTACCACAAGAACTTTGAGTCCTGAGAAAGCTTGTGAGACATTTTGCGAAAGAGTGTTTCAGCAAAATGCTCAATGTTTTCCAAATAATGTGATTTAGTTGTACCTCTTCGGGAAACAGTCAATATCGCAAATCAGTATTGATTAAAGAGTTAAATTGTACAATCCGTGCCCTATCCAAGTTAATAAAATGGTATTGAAAACCTGTCTGATTCCTTTGGCTGCTCTCAACCTTCTGCTCAAATCCTCTCTTTGTCTAAAATATCACTGCTTCGATCATGAAGTTGCTAGTATCTGCATCAATGATACATTTCGAACAAAATTTTTAATCTGCCAACTTAGATCTGGAAAGCAAGCTTTCAGAAAACATCCATCCGCACTGTCTAGTGATGTGTTATTTCATCTCAGATTTCAAGCTGAAAACTCGGTTTCCGTAGCATTTGATTTACTTTTTCAAACTGATTTGTTAACATGATTACAGTCCTTTGCACATTTACCAATACAATAATATTACATTCTCAGCTATAAATTGAACTGATCGCATTTAACTAAGAACAGGTAACTGCACCACGCAAGCAGTGTTAAGCGCTGCTGGATGAGTGTTGATCGAAGCTCTGTGTAAGTGGTCTGATTGGACAACAGCGCCACTTCAAACTGAAGTGTAACTGCAAACATTGCCGATGCGTGTAGCACCGTTAGTTAGTGATTAATAAGGCAACGTCCGCTGTATTTGATCTTTTCTATATTCGACTTGCACAAATACGCCTTTGCTGCCGTCAAACGTCTTGTCAAAATGAACGGCAAACATTGTGGATGGATTGAAAGCGTAGTTGTCGTCAACGTTTTTAACTAATAAACGCTATTGTCATAATTGCACTTGGCTGCAATTTGTGAATGTTGAAAGAAGACACAAGTGCTGTAATGAGCACTGCCCTCAGGGGCGTAACGAGGTTTGATGGCGCCCGGGCCAAGAAGCCAGTTTGGCGCCCCCATGTTCGAAACTGAGGTCTTCCGTAAGAAAATGCACTGTATTAAAGAAAGTACTTGTGGCAGTGTTGGTATTTTTTGGCGCCCCCCACGATTTGGCGCCCCAGCGGTGACTCGGCGCCCGGTGAATTGCGCCCCCCTTACCCCCCTTGTTACGCCCCTGCCTATGATCGTTAATACCACAACAAGCTCCATCATTTATCTTCATTCGCATTTATCAGATGAGTTGGTTTTCCCATATCGTATTCGACTTCTTTGAAAACACCGGATCAATTTGATGCGACCTTTCAGATGATTGCGTGCCAACGTTCTAGTTGCTCTTTCCATATAATTGCGATGGAAGATGAATCTTTATCATTTTGCATAAAATTTTCAGAAGAGTTATGGACGCTTATCTATTTATCACTATTTTTCAGTTATCTATTTTTGACACGCAAACGAAAAGTTCATCAGAAAACCTATTTTCAAGCATATTTTTGAACAACTTCCTAGTACTTGTAGCAGTCAAGCCATAGGTGTAGCCAAGGTGGGGCCGGGTGAACCTCAAAATTTTTAACATATTTGGTCATTTTGTGCTTTGAAAAGTGGCATCTGAAGTCAAACATTTTGCGCCCCCGAAAATCAAGGTGCTGCCGCCTTGAAGATGTAGATCGAAGAATTGAACCATCAACCGCCTCCACTGCTATGTTGCGAGAATTTTAACATTTTGAAGTTCTCCATCTCACTCACTCAAAGGAACGCTCCATCAGTTCAGTTCAAGTTTGATACTTATCATTGTAGTAGCAATGAACTCATTCTCGATGGTATTTCCTGTAGCGGTGGTTCTCACGTGATAACTATGTTCGGTCAGCCATGACCATAGTGGCTACCAGCCGGTAAAGATGAAAACAGTGTTTGGTGAAGAGAATAAAATATTTGTTTAAACGCAAAACATGTCAGTTAGTATATAAGTTTTGAGGCTGGGAGTAGCAATAAATTCCTAAATAACTGGTAGTATCTTCGGCTGCACATCACTACATATCTTTTTATTTTCTTTGTAGAATTTTCATGTTGATCTTTCTAAAATCTCACCAAATTAGGAAATAACTTAATTCACAATTAATTTCCATAGACTTTTGAGGAAAATTTGCCCACATCCCTCATAACTGGCACTTTGTTTGTTACATAACTTCATCGCTGTGGAAGGTTAATAGGTTTTAAGTCTTCCACATGCCAACTTATTTCCAGTGTTATGGCAGCCCAAAATTGCCACAATTTCTGACATTTTGCAAAGTGGGCAACAAGCTACAAAGGTATTGAGCTACTTTTCCAATGCAGTTAGCTGTGGTGCCGCTTTTTGTTTCAGAAAGAAACGGAAGAAGTAGTGAAGTATTAACTCTTAATCTTTATCGCAATCGCTAGTTTGGTGAAAGTGGTGGCCAAAGGAAAATTTGCGCAAGAGCACTGCAGTCCACAGACGATGGAAATAACTGCACTTCTTGCTGTTTTGCGCTGATTCTGGATGTTTCAGTTGCGAGAAGCGAGCAACATTACGAAGGATGTCGCGCAGATTTTGTCTGATCTGAGCAATCGGTTTCACATTAGTTCGTAGAAAGTCAGCAACAGGGTCAGATCTGCAGTTGTTGGTAGTTGGAAGTATAGGCTATCGGTAATGATTCGCAAAAGTGACTTGAATGCTTGAAATACGAAGGCCCTGCATGCAGCACTTCTCCGCATGAGTACCGACGGCTTTCGCTTTGAAGTGTTTGTCAACATCACAGTTTTGTTTGACTTGGGGTGATGCAAGCACACCCCTGTCTAGGATTAAACGCCTCCGCGTTGACTATAACACTGCCTGTTGAATTTTGCATTATATCCTCAGGAACTTCTTGTTCCATATCAAGTTCTCATTTTGTAAGGACATTTGATGCCTTGATTAGAAATAACCTGTGTGCCTATGTTCAACGATGCGAATCTTCATCCAAATTTTTATCCGCTTAGTTCATTTGCCTGATACATTTTACAAATCTCCATTTTCCTCTCGCTATCATACGCTTCTGCATGACGATGACCTAATGTGTTAGCTGAGGGGTTACCAACATGGTGCCCGCGGGCACCAAGTCGCACGCACGGACCACGTGGGTGGCCCGCGGGCTTGTTCTGACAATAGCATAAACATGATCAGTGTGTTCACATGAATATATTTACTTGTTATTAACGATAACATAACTGAAGACAAATTGAGCAAATTTGTATTTCAGTAGTGTGTGTATCAAACTGGTAGCGCTTCGCATAAACCTGCCCCAAGAAGTAGCTCTCAGTTTCAAAAAGGTTGGCGATCCCTGTGTTAGATGCTGTTAATGCTTTGCTTCAGTGTTTGTTCTTCTTCAGTATTGACTGCGTGTGCCGGCCAACGTTTACCCAGTGATGCGTTGTGCGTAGGGATTTAGTACTCTTGTGTTCTTTAATTGCCCCTGCGATATGCAGAGTTGGATATTTGGGCGAGGCGAACGTAGCGGTCGCCTCGGGCCTCCCTTCTTCAGAGACGCCGTGTACTCCATTTGAGAGTTGCGCACTTAGTTTTTGCATTGTTTTGTTAAGAAGCTTATGAACCACTCTAGAGACACATTTAATAAACTCTGCAGCATATCATATGTTTTTAAAAATAAACCAAAATTATGTGCAAATGTGCCAAAAGTGCCCATCAACAACTTTCATGTGGAGACAAAAAACTATTTAGAATCAAATGTGAAATGGACTTGAATTTAGTTCATAAATTGAAATGTTAAACAAATGTAATTCTTTTATCCACTTAGTGCCTCATCTACCTTTCGCAGTGGCGATGTTTCTGGGCTCCTTTCTTAGAGCTTGCCTCGGGCCCCAACTTCTAACATCCACCCCCAGTGATACAGACCATTTATCTGAACCAAACACGGACATAAATGACATAAAAGTTTATGTGTTATTTAAAGCATGTGTAGGATAATGCAAGCTTATCCTAATGTTACTGCAAGAGACATTACTTTGACGGTAAAACAAAAATTGCACTTTGTAGTACTATCATCACATCCAGTTTATTTCAAGTCCTTTTGTGAGGTACAAGTGCTCTTCGAATCTTCTGCAGATATTCAATTTTGCAAGTCTAGGTGAAGAGCACAAAACTGTGCTCTTGGGTGGGATACTGATGTCATTAATGGTGCTGAGGAGTAAGATGTAGGAGGGGCGACTGCAGAGACGTTCAGAGGTCTGGTGATACCTAAGGCAACTGCTTGATGTGAGAAATGCAGGCATTTGCAATACGTAAAAACTAGTGTTGACAAAAAACAAATTTGGAAAAGTTAAATTAAAAATACTTCAAAGAGTTTTTACTTTGAATGTCTTACTCTTTAATAATTTTTTCGATTCTGTAGGATTACATGACGCATATGTTGATAAGTAAAATTATTCTAGTACTATACGTATGCCTTGAGGAACTAGATATTGCATTTATGCATGCAAAAAGATATCAGAGAGACCTGCTTGTGTACCGACGCTTAATCTCTGATAAATTGTTTTTCATTAACTCTTTGCTGTATTTGCTACACATGCATATTTTTACTGTGATCGAGGCGCATCTTTTATACTGCAATAATTAGTGTTGTGTTTGCGGAAGTGTAGGGTGACTTGAAAAACACCGTAAGTATATCACATACGCAGTTTTTCATATCTGTTTATTCCAATCGAACTACTGCGATAACGATCTGTATACAGTACACGATCGTTTTGAATCATTTATTCACTTTGACCACCCCAGTGGGCAGTAGGTCCGTAAATAGGAAATTTGCGGAATTTGTCTGATTTCCTGTAGGCAGCAATTTTGTCCAGTGATTCAAACCTCTCGAGGTAATTCTTCACTTTTGGAGATTTCTCCAACGATTCAGGAGAAAACAGTTGAATGTGACTCAAAATCTCTCCAAAAGCAAAATCGATGTACATCAGCTTGTCACCTACAAAACCGATAGAATAGACATTTTAGTCTCTTGTTTTCTCAACAACACTTTCAAAGACAACTTCCTTATCAAAAAAGGTAAAGTCTGAACAGACTCGTGAATTTGCTCCGAGATTAGACACCGTTAAAATTTGCAACTATTCATATTAAGACTAGGTGAGATGAAAACGCTGGAAGGTTGTCTTTGAAGTACTTGTCTTTAATTTCGTCGGATGTTCTGCTGAACAGCGTTAAAATGTAAACATTAGAGCATTCGAAAGAAGCACGTTATCAGGTTTTTGGGGTAACTTCAACTAAAGTAAAATTAGAGGTAAAAATCATTGGCTTTATGAAGATTTTTGTGTGAAAAAAGACGACACCTTCACTTGTCATGGCGATATCACTGCTGTCGAATCAAGCCAAGAGGTTGCTCGTGAAAAAATTGATAAGCTAGAAAGTAGACTGGATAAATTAAAAACTAAACTTGAACAACAAGAAAATGAGAATCGCAAAGCAAGGGTCTTGCATGAACTTTGCTGTGAGGATTGTAATTTGCTCTTTCGTGGTATTCCCATGAGAGAAAAAAGTAGAACTTCTGAGACTTCCGAAAAGATCGTTTTTTAATTTATTTCCGATAAATTGCACTTTTCTGCGTCAAATCTTGAAAGAGCCGTATTCTTGAATGTACATTTCCTTCCATGGAAAACCTCTGCTATCGCGTCATCCACTTCTGCTACCATACACTACCCAATGATGTGAAATTTTCAACCATGAAAGACCGAAACTCTGTCCTCAACCTATACCCGTGCCAGACAGTTTAATTGTGGCATGACAAAGCATCTTCCAATCGCATGTAGACTCAACGACGTAGTCTTCTCTATACTGCAAAAAAACTCTACAAATAAAGATAGCGAATTGCAGTGGAAACTTGTCAACACCGACTCTACATACTCTTTGCTGACGGTGAGCATATCTCTAGCAACGTGTAAGAATTTGTCAATCTGCCGTTTGAATGCCCGCTGTTTTTTTGCTTACAACTCGTCAGTAAAACTGACGAATCAGATGATTTTACCACTAAAACTCGCATAATGAGGTGCAGTTCCTGATTTGTATCAGCAGTAATTGTATATTGAGTCCACAGCAATATGGCTTCCGTACCTCTCTTCCGTACCTCTCTACCGAATTAGCAATTGCTGCCGTCTATGATAACATGATTTGTAATAAAGATAGCAACTTAATAACTTCTACTCTGTTTCTAGACCTCAACAAAGCCTTTGATTGTGTTGATCATAATATATTACTTGAAAAATTGTTCTACTGTGGAGTAAGAGGAACACCCCTAAAACTTTTTGCTTCTTACTGAGACAACAGGCTTCAGTGTACTAAAATAGGAGATACTAAATCTTTTTTTTTAATGCAACATCTGGCGAGCCCAAGGGATCAGTTGTTGGGCCTTTACTATTCCTAATATATGTTAACGACATTGTGAAAGCCTCCAACTTTAATAATATTATTTATGCTGATGATATCAATCTGCATATTTCGGGGAAAACCACAAAATATTTGAAAAAACAGTTGATCACGAGCTCAAAAAGATTGAACACTGGGTTCGTGCTAACAAATTATGTATCAATTATTCCAAAAGCAATTTCATGCTCCTGAACAACCACAACAATACCAATTTTTCAGTTTCTTAATCATCACCCAATATCATAACAAAGCAGCTTAAAATATCTTGGTGTAATTCTTGATAACAAACTTAATTGGAAGCCTCAAATTGAAAACCTGGCGATACAACTCTTCAAATCATGTGGAATGTTGTTCAACTAAAACGCTATACCAACATTTCAGTTCTCAAATCTGTTTACTTTACTCTTTTCCATTCCTATTTAACTTATTCAATACTTAACTGGGAAAGGGCCAACAAGACGACATTACTCCCTTTAATTAGATTGCAGAACAAAGCTGTGAGAACCCTTGAACATAACAAAACTAAAACAGCTGTACTCTATTCCAAGCACTGAATTTTAGAAATACCAGACATATTTAAATTGTCAGTTGGCAAATTTATGTACTCCTTTTATACTGGTAGATTGCCTAATCACTTTGATAACTACTTTGCTGAGATTGCATCAGTCCACAAATATAAACAAGACCTGCTTCTTTGCAAAAATATTATTTACCCAGAATGAAAACGTCTCTGGGTCAGCTTTCTTTAAACCGTCTAGCCTTTCATTTTTCTCGCCCTTAAAAGGTGGTTCTCTTAAACCGGACTCACTCCGAACTTAAATATACTAGCTGTGGTGTTCCTCAAGGTTCTGTTTTATGCCATCTGTTGTTTTTTAATCTATGTAAATGATATTGGTATGAACATCATTACAGCATCTTTCCCTCGTTTTGCAGATGACGGTACCCTGGTTTATTCAGATAAGTGACCTTTGTGCTTGCACAGCGTGCTAACTCAAATCTCTGCACATTCCACAATTGATCAGATGTTTGGAATGTTACTTTCAATCTACAAAAAACTGCCTTTATGACCATATCTCAGCATAGGAATGATCAATCCCCTCTATTGTTTAATTCGGTCATTTCTCAATTTTGTGCTCCGCCGCACTGTCCTTATGATTTACAAAACAAACATGTTACCGGTTTTTGATATGGGAGTATTATCTACGATAACTGCTCTGATTGTGAGTATTGAATGTTAAAGTAGCCTACAACTCTCTGCCACTCATAGGCGTAGCCAGGGGGGCCAAAGGGGCCATGCCCCCCAAATTTGTAGAACATATAGTCATTTTTTTATTTGAGAGGCGTTTGTCCAAACAAGATAGTGTTATTCGCCTAAGATCAACATTTGGCCCCCCAAATTCTTGGGTTGGCTACGCCACTGCTGCCACTATAACATTATTTGGATTTCTTAAAACTCCATCCTCTAACGACGTGCCATCTGATCTAAACCTCACAGCTTACATCTACGCAGAGAAATATCTTTGCTTCGTTATTTCTCCAAATTAATTTTTGATATGGTGCCCTGCTACTTCCTGCCACTTTTTCCAGATTGTTCAATGAATTCGTTCCCTTTGCTTTACGTCATAACCAGTATGTTCAAATTCCACTGTAAAAAATCTTGGCCTATGACTCTTTTATCCGTAGGACGTCCAGTTTGTGGAACATCTCTTCCACTCGAAATCTAATTCTCATCCTGGCACTCATTTTTCATGAATCACCTAAATTCCCATTGTCACTTATCAAAAACAGTACTCATCACCTGTTAAGAATCAATCCCCATCTAACGTCTGCAGTACGTTTTTGCCTCGTTTCGCCCACGATCCGTTGAATATCACCAAAAACAAGTATCGTGTTTGTGTATGCGCCGATGTAGAGACCAAACTATACCTGTTTTTTTATTTCAGCGTTCACAGTACAGCTCGAGCACCACTTTATGTTGATGTTAATGAAATTTTGCCTGATGTGGACGAGCTGAACGCTTGGAGCGTTTGGGTCACATCGATATGTTGCGTTTATTTTTATTTGTTGTACCTGATGCACCGATCCCTATTTCAGGTGCGTCTTTAGTGCTGATGAAGATTTCATGAAATCCTGTAAATGATTCTAGTTACTGTATACCAACTATAATCGGCTTTGCTTTTTCTTCATGCTTGCTGTAGTTTTCTTGTGTTGTTGTACTCTTTGAAAGCTCGACGTGACACTACAAAATTGCACCAATCAGACTAGCGCCTGTTGTAGAAGTGTCGTTAAATAAATAAATAAATTGAAAATTACCCAATATTCACTTCAGGAAAGTACTTCAGAAACTCAAACTTGTACGAAATGAGACTATCCAGGTGATTTACCTGTCAGCCACGTATGCTTACTCAGGACTTTTTCAAACTTGCTGAGTTTATTAGGAAGCTCTTTGATAAAGTCATCCTTCCGTTTATCGTAATCAAAGTACACCAAGATTCCAAAATCTATTCGAAAATCCCAAACAGCCCCTTGCGCCACGTCGCATTTTCTTTCTTCTTCCTCATTAACTGGGTACAAAGCTTTGAACTTTCTGCCAATGTAACGCAAAATAGCCATGCTGTCAGCAATCCTAATCTCCCCATCCACCAAAAATGGCAAATTGGCGAAGTCACCTTGAAAAGATGGCTTATCTTTCTCAAACCATATTTTTCGATCGGCCTCTTCATACCGTTTGTAGTTATATTTCACACCCAAATATTCCAGCATAAGTACAATAGTTTCTCCAAATCCTCTAACGTTCCAATAACACAATTGTAATCCAGACATTTTCAAGCTTTGTTAATGATCACCTAGTTGTTTATTATTTTATATCATAAAAAGAGCCTGCAAAACCTTTGAAGCATGTGTGCAATAGTATTACAGTATTCCATTTTGCTTGTGAAATCTCAAACAAGCATCAATTCTTCAAACTCTATTACGACTTGAAGCGCGAAAGCTACGTGCTGTCAAAGAGCCAAAAGAAATGAAAGCGTGATGTAACAAAAAGGTGCATGGTGGATCGAAGGAAAGCCAAATTTGATGTGTTAGGGTTTGGAAAGCTTGTCGTTTGATTCCACGGCAACAACCACATTGAAAATTGTCACCATCAACAGAATGTCTCCTAAATGGTGCTGAAAGAAAGTAATGTCAAAATGTACAGAAGGCAACGAAGAATCTTGCTGATTTGTTACTGGCTGTGAAAAACTTGCATTCCACGAAATAAAAGTTTTTACTGAAGAGACTAATTTGTTGAAAGTAATCAATATATTTGCCAAACGCCTTCATTTGTGCTATACAGCGTTTCGTACCGCAAATATAAGATCCCATGGAATGTGAAATCGCCTTTTTATTCCAACGTGTTTGCTGTTGATGGTGAGAATCCACTGACCACGAATCTGATGAAAATTTTCAAAAAGCAAAAGGCATTTGAATTGAATATACCCAAACTTTGATCTCTTGCCATAAAGTTTTCCAGTAGTGAAAAACTAGCTGGATTCATAAGCTACATTTTTTTCAAAATCACAAATAATCGTAGAAAGCAGATTTGCTTAATTACAACGTGAGGGCCACTTGATATTGGAGGTTAAATTTTTGGTGGCTTTTCTAGTGAATTCAAAGTTTGATCCTAGTTTTAATCAATCTTAATTGTTTTGCAATTGATATGCAACACTTGTGATGAATACCGCAACTTGGTATGTTAAAAAAGCCAGCAAATCCGGAAATTAGTGATCGTATCTCTTAGATTAAGTCATTAGCTCGATCTGACTTGAATGCAGGCATTTAATTTCTTTGTCTGGAATTGAATAGAGACACGTTTTGAAACAATGATGAATTGCATTTTCTTCTAAAATCGCCTTAGTAAATTATATTCGGATTGAAATATGGTAAACTTCATTTTTGTTAGAGTTTTGTTTGCGAAACGAGCCATACTATTAGTATAACGTAATAGGCACCAAAATGAAAGTAGTGAGCAGAACTGATTTTGTTTTGCTCGAAATTGACGCGAGTTCAAAATCTAATGACTCGATTAGAATTACAGAATATTTTCCATAGACTCCACCCACGTCGGTGACAATTCATGGTTTTCAAAATTTCAAAATTTTGAAGAAATTTCAAGAGAAGTGTGAGTCGACTACATTAATGGTAAAAACCCAAACGATAGCATTGTGCTTCAAAGCTGGAGCATGTGATTCAGCTACTGTAGCCAGACACGAAGCGCTTTTTGCCGCAAATGGAACCGAATGCTGCCTGCCACAGGGAGAAACCAGTGTTCCCTCTAGGGTGCGCAAATACGCAGTACCACATGATCATTTGCGCAGTGAAATCCCATTCTCGTGGACTTGGATGGTTCCAAATTTGAAAGTAAAATATTTGCTGACATTTTTGGACAGAAGCAGAACGCTTCTGAGCATATCGCATAGCGTTTTCAGAAGCTATTTGAATTAAATGTGTACTTTGTTCGCAGTTTGTTAAGATTTTATGCTAAGCCATAGGGATGCCATATGTGCTCATTTTGGAGGACATTTTCTCTTTTTTCATGAAAAATGAATTGTCCTCCGAGGACATTTAAAGATGTCAAAATGTCCCCCTTTTTGTATTTATTGTTTTACATAGTTGCATATATTGCATTTACTGCAGTTGTTTCCTCCGCAACTGCAGCAAGATACGAGCTGGTGGCATAGTCTAGTTTTTGGGAGGTCCAGGAAGAGTCAAATTAATCAATGTTTTAGTAGTCGAATTAATTTTTCTGTTGGGAAGGCGGGAATGCTTGCTTTTATTAATGGTTACGTAACAGTGGTAAATCTTTTTCCAGCATCTCAACGACTTTAGCATTAGAGTGCGGACTCTATTGTACTGTACTAACTTTGCTGATTATCCGTGATACGGTGAAACAGTGTATTATACGTAGTTTAGTTCAGCAGTATCCAGTAATGATAGCTGCTTAGCAATGCCAAAAAGAAAATTGCAATTTAATGAAAAACTACGTCAGAAGTATCATTTTTTTCAGAAAAGAGCGAAATGATTGTGAAGCTGAGTGCATTACATTTGGTTGCATTTGCACAGTGCGTACATAGGAGTGAAAAGACTATCGTCCCTTTTTGCATATTGAACCAAAAATGTCTTTCTCATAGACTAACCAGGCGGCTATCGCTTTATCCTAGCTTGCCAAGGATGCTTCAAATATACCAAGGCCCTTAGCCAGGTTTTAAGGTTTGGTGGGGACAAATACATTTTTAGGGGGGCAAGATTTTTGTTTTTATTATGTGTTTAAAACAAGTTTTACTGGGCACAACACAATTTGGAGAGGCACAAAAATAGTTGGGGGGCAGCACCCGAATGCTCCACGTGGTGTGCAATTTGAAACGTATTTCATACAAGCAGGTTAAAGTGATTCAACATTGTTTAAGAAATTTAAAGAAACTGCAAAATATTCATGTGATAAATAGGACAAGTAAATCAGGATTCTGTTTTGTGTGTTTTGACTGAAACATCGTCCACACTGGAGGACTCATTTTAATGCTTAAAACTTATCAATATTTTTCATTTGACTTGTTAAGGGCAGATAGTATAGTCAAGCAAGTGACAGTCGTGCTTGTTCTCTTTTTTGCTGATCAAAATATCATAGTCCTACGATATTCTAATAATTCACAAAATTGTAATTCATTTATAAGTCGGATACCTCATCCTTAAAATTTTCATGCTCACTAAAACAAAAATTTGGTCAGTGTAAATTTTTTTCTTAGAGGGAACACTGGCAGAGACCTTGCTGTACTTCTCACTTTCCAGTGCTAAAAGGCGTGTGCATAATCAAAACAAAACGGTTTCGTGACCGAATAATAAACAGAAAAGCTTTCAGCTCAAATACTTCAAACTAGACATTTACTGGTCATCACACTTGCTTCACGCACTTTGCGGACTTTCGATGTTTTTCCAAAATCGCTCAGAAGGCTTGACAGACATTTTGCGAAAAAGGGGCTTCAGCAAAATGCTAAATGGTTTCCAAAGAATGCGATTTAGTCATACATCTACGTCTAGGCGAAAACAGTCAATCCCGCAAATCAATATCGGGTAGAGTGAAGTAGCCTACTATCCTTCCTCTACCTAAGTTTAAAAAATGGTATGAAAAACTTATCCGAATCCTTAATGGCTGCTTTCAAATCCTCTAAGAAGTGATCACACTGGGCAACAGTCCCAATTTAAGTTGCATCAAGTTAAAAAGTAACAGAAAAGTTTACCACACTCACACAGAGCATCGCTTGTCAATGATTAATTAGGCAACAATCTTGTTGTGTATCAGCGTTGCATCTAAATGGAACTTTGCTGCAAGTTGTAATTCATTTTCGGGGTAGCATAAACTGTTGCACAGAAATTTAGAAAAGCCTCAAAAGGTATTTTAATTCCACCATATGTTTCAAACCTCGGCAAAGCGAATTTGTTTGCTAAAAGCTGCTTCATTAGCACTTCTGTCAGAAAAGCTAGTAAAACGCATAAAGTAAGCAGTCAATCATCACTTGGCCAGAGCACAAAACTTGAAACTTAGCTTTTTACGAAAACAGTTGAAATTATAGTATGAAATGCCGCAACCACTTGTACCAGGCTTATCACTCAGCCTTATTTTGTCTTTTTTGCTTACTGTCGCAAAATTGGCCATTACTTTCACCGCAAGAACAATCCACACCACTGACACTACGAAGGTTTCTTAAAACGCACCTATTCAACGATTTTGGTTCCAATTTGGAAAAAAGCCAGCCACCTCCTGAGCGGATGCCAACAGAAAAAATGTCGCCCAGCTCCACAGCCTATTTTTAAAATTCTCCAGAAACAATATTTAAGACGCAGAAGAATTTTATCACTTGGTGTAATACGCAGCTTTACCTGTAGCCTACACAGTACTTCCAAGTCCTAACAACTGCAGAACTGCGCTCTCGCAGTTGTTAACTTGTTTCCGGACTAAGGTGGAAAATATCGATCAAGTCAAACTTAACTTGCACGACATCCATTCTAATGCTATTTGCTTATCACAACCGAGCCACACTGAAGTGCTCTTGCACAACTTTACCAAAGGCCACCATTTGCGCCAAAATAGCCGTTGCGATAAAAGGTGAATTGTTTGCTCCCTCTTTCGATACCTTTTGCAAAAATAGCAACGTTACCGCTATCGCTACTGTAAAACTACCTTGCTACTGCTCACCTCTGGACTGGTCCGTCCACAGTTCTCCAACCTGCTTGATATGAACGTCTAACACTGATCGGAAAAATCTATCTGAAACGATGCAGAAATCGAGTGTTCGTTACAAAACGAAGCTCTGCATATGGTGTACTTGCGCACTTCTCCGAAGTGTTGATGCACAGTGCATTGTTGCAGAAAATTTGCAACAGGACCCTTACGTTGTCCGCTACGTTAGCATAAACATGTTGGCCAATTACTCCCTTCCATACTGCAGCATCGTTTCCAATATGTACAGTGAAATCTCCCCAGATCGTTGATTCGTTACCTTTAAAACCCTTCGCAGGGCATCACCAGTTTCCTCCACAAATTTCAGGTACTGTGCACTTGTAGCGGTTGTTCACAATCTAACACCGCACACTCGGTTGCTCTGTATATATACCAAAACAGGGTTGGTCTAGTAATGTCAACCTCAGCCTTCCTCCCAACGGGATCCATTCATGAACACAGCTTGCCAGGTGGTGTTTTACGAGTATCCCCGCCGCAGCCTGGGACGATTTGTTGATTAAACGTAGGAGAGAGAAGAGTTTCCACCTACCTTCCAACTCCACAGCGTTAGATCCACCGCGCTATGGTCGAATAGATGCCAGTAGCACCCAGGGATATATCATTTGGTTTCTTCAACCAGTTCGTGCTCTTTTTATGTTAGTGAAATCATGTTCCAGATTCCAATCACTAGCCTACGGCAAGATTGCTGTTTACCCATCGTTTTAAAGTCTCCCCAAATAGAAGTACTCTGCGCTGTCCACATTCACCTCCCAGTGGCGTATCTGGCACAAAATGGGGTACCCAATTGCGAATAACTGATGGTGAAAACTTTCGACGTTTTTTCGAACAGGCCTTTCTGCTTAAAGCCCTGTAACGCAGTCCTTGGTAACGCGTGATGCACGACGGTATTGATCGTTTTTATGCATTTCATGGTAGTAACTGCCCACATTTTACTGGAGGATAAACCAGTCGTGCGTTTCGTGAAGAAACGTTTAAGAAAACAGGGGGCACTAGGGGAACATCCTTCTACGCGCATATATATGATCAAACATGCAGTGATCACTATACCGGAAAAGCAGATGCTATGTTGCGATATCACTTTTCTTTTAACAGGACAGGGTGGAAGATATTTTCGTCCTTTCTGTCTTATAACCACTATGTGGCAGAGATGAACGTGTTTAGGTTTTCCAAATCCAAGTCAAATCAAAAACTCTCATTTCAAAATCCAATCTAAATCCGATAAACTGGCCGTTCATATATCCAAATCCTGTTTGAACCCAGAATTCTATCAATCGTGGTCTGCTAAAGGCAAAATAAACCCAGCATAGCATTTGCCTCATGGGACAAAATCCACGCTACTAAAAATACCTTGGAAACAAACTACAGTGAATTTATGCTCTATCTTTGGCTCACAACATTATAATGGTTGACACTTCAAAGACTTCAAGGTAAGCAATAAATTGCGAAGCTCAGTTATAAATTGTACGATATCAATTCAGAAAAAATTACCACGTACAATATGCAGCACAAGCCAGCCATTAGCACTAGACTACACATATACAAACAATGATGAACTGTACTAAAAGTGTTACTATTAGGTAGCAGGTGATAGGTATCAGTGTACTACGGCGATAATGTGTCAAAAAAAAAGTACTGAATGAATGAAAGTTACACGAATTCCTTAACTTTGATGATATGATACACAAGAGAGCAGGCTTGTTCCTTCCTTACATCACTGGATAATTTGTCAATACTCCAAATTTAAACAAACATTATGTACAATTTCGACGAATGTGAGAATCTCCACTGAAGCAAACTTAGCTTACAGATTAAATGCAGTATTCTAATGTCCCGAAACAGAACTGAAAGTTGCGAAGTTCGAAACGTGATTAAATCCAAATCCAATCCAGATCCGGTACGCAGAATTTATAAAATCAAAATCCAATCCAAATCCATCAAAATGCTGAAAATCCGCAGGATTTAAATCCAAATCCATGTTCATATCTGCCATGCAGCATTGATCCCCATTGAAAACACATGATGTAGGAAACGTTATGTGGGCCTCTCCAATCCAAAACAGCGAATTCTGCAAATCTCAAATTCTGCTTCGTTTTGTTAAACCTGTGCTCTATACAAGTGTAGCAGACGCATTCTGGTCTGTACATATTAAACGTTGCTTTCACCAAAAGAAAACAAAGTCCAAACGTCCAATGACAAGCATAAAACTTGCTGAAAGGCAACGCAAAGGCCGTAATCAGTCAAGCACGAAAAACGTGACAAGCAAAACACCACGTTTACACAAAGTTGCCAAACAGCATAAAACTTTGGACAGATCAGTCGGGAACCCAAAGACAAACTGTATACAAACTAAATCAAATAAAATTTGATTTAGAAAAACAAAGAGCAAAAAACAAGGAAAAGAAGCAAACTGAGCTGAAGAGGACCCAAAAAGATGATGTCATGGAAAAGTACAGAAAAAGTGCCATTAATGATGTAATCAAGAATCATGACTAAAAACCCCATAAAATGCCTTATAAGGCAATACCCAGAAGCTAAGCAAATAATGATTAATTAGGGAATCTCCATAAAACCTTATAAGGTAATGTTCAAATGATTAATTAGGGAAATTCCACTAAATCTGGGTATATAAGGCGCGATTTTAGCTACCCAGCTCAGTTCACGTTTCTACTTTGAACTGAGAACTCCTTCCCTGGTCTACGCTGCCTCTGAGTAGTTTAGCCTTCGAAGTAAAAGAAACATCTGCCGCTCGGTCGAACTTAGCTCGACGGGGAGATCGAGAGGTTAAGTTGTGTGTCGTGGCAGCGCCTATGGCCATCACGATCAAGAGTTTCAAGACTAAGGACAGTTGTCAATGTACTGCTCTTTGGTCGACACTAGTGGCTTTGTCCGGGTGAAGTTCTGACACTCAACCCCGCAAATTTGGCT
>Ga0210059_1002246_pt1 | contig 30073 bp, 22 predicted proteins | sample Ectturendosymbi2_FD_188042 | JGI IMG/M metagenome (GOLD analysis project Ga0210059, IMG submission 188042) | Ecteinascidia turbinata endosymbiont from Florida, USA - Sample 2 (SPAdes) (version 2) | ecosystem: Host-associated > Tunicates > Ascidians > Unclassified | place: Key West, Florida...
CACAGACAAGAACAGTCATTCAGGACCGTGTGCAGGGCAACCCTTGTCTGAGAGAAAAGGTTTGGCTAGGAAGTTTGCATGCAGCTGATTTCATTTATTGCCTTTGTGATGACTGTTTTTTTTTTTGTTTGTTTATCAGAAAAAGATGCGTGTGCACATGTTGAAAAAAGTGAAGACATGTTGAAAAGTATGAAGTAGTGGGATGCCTTAAGTCTATTGTTGCAAAGAAAACCATAGGCCTATTGAACTACGAATTTCCGTTCCCATACATAGATTGGCAGCGAATTCTTTTCTGCAGTGCATAATTGCACCACAAGTTCTCAACCTGCTTAAGTCTTGTGAAATCATTACAGTTCTGCACCAGTTTATAACTTGACGCATTTCCTCTTTAGCATTCACAAAAATTTTTAAATGTGTGAAAACAGTAAATGCCTAATGTGACAACTTCAAACCGTTTTCTTCTGACAGCTTCATCTTGCCTGCAATTCATTATACTTCAATAAACCATATAACTGCATTGCACATATTACATTTCATATCCAGAGCAAAAGACTTTTGTACACTGTTCCCTTTACACTAGTGTTTCACAACCGGGGTGCCTCAGCATCTTAATGTGCCATTTACAATACTCTGGAGTGCCGCCAGCTAAGATGCTTTTCAATTTAACATAAAAAATACATTTTCTAAGTGTCATCAAACCTTAAAGCAAATTGATATAAGTTTGCCACTGGCTGCCACAAATTATGTTACGCTTCTTTAAGATACAGCAAGCCTAAAAAGGTTAAGAAACACTGGTTTACACTAATAGCAGCTTCGTCCTTGGTGAAGTCTACATGACCCCTGGTCCCATTTCCTCATGCATTTTCTAAATTGATGTACTTGGAAGTAATCACAGTATTACATTGTAAATAATCATGATGTCATTGTTCATGCACGTGTCTTAAACGTTTGTGTTTCATCAAAGTAAATGTATTTGTGTATTCCTTGTTACTACGATGCATGCTTAAAGTCTACATTGTTACATGTGGGAGTGAATCTGAACTCTACTGAAGCAAAATTATAATGACAGCGAAGATGTGGACAGTAATGAGCGATGTAGTTCAAATGTGAAAGAGGCACCTCCTCTGAACTGGACCAAATGTAATTCAATTGCCAAAGTTAAAAAATGGGATGACCAGTGGTGTGTTTAGGGTTGGGTGTCCCGAGACAACATTAAAAAGGGAGGGGCCCTATGATGACATCATCATACTCCGCCTACCATGATATGGAAATATTGATAGTTGTTGCGTCACTTGTTCATTGTTGTGCAATTAAGAAGAACGTTATTGTTGTTTCACACTTATACGATGTTGCTGATGTACAGTTCACAATAGACTGTGTAGGGAGTAGTACAGATTAGAGCTGCTGTTCAACGTTTAGGGGAATAAAGTAAACACAGTGTTTTTTACTATTTAGTCAAGTCAGATGAAGCAAAATAACGTATGTTCCGATGTGAAGCAAACTAATAACAGCAGTGAAAGTGTGAACGGTAATAAGCAATGTAGTTTGAATGTGAAAGAGGCTCCTCCTCCAAAGCAGACTAAATGTAATTCAATTGCCAAAGTTAGAAATGGGATTTGAGATATGGATTATTTTTGCCAGATGACCAGGTTCTGAATGTAGCATCTACATTCCAGAAATGCAAACACAACTAAGTCATTAAATTTCTTGCTTTTTAACTTCTGAAATAACTATACTATTTATTTGTTCAAGTGTCTCATAATAAATTACTTGAATTTTGAAATTTTGTTGTTTTTTTTGTTGTCGAAAAATTTTGTTGATGGGGTTGAAAAACAAAAAAAATGTTGTTGATGGGGGTTCCATGACAAACGCGAAAGTACACCAATGGTTCCACAATGACAAAAAGGTTGAAGAACCCTGATGTACAAAGTAAAGATATAAGCAAATTTGCATTAGCCTATGAGCGTAAAAAGTGTTCTTGCATACAAAACCTCTACCTATTGGTGAAAATTTCAACAAGCCATAACGCAAGAATGGTATATGAAATATCAAAAAATTCCTAGGTTTTGGTCATCATTTCCAAAAAGTAATAAAATGTAGGAAAACAAGGAAATTATAAAATATAGAGTTACATCTTCCATTGTGCTAAGTCTACAAGGTAATCTTCCTTTTACAAGAAAAATTTAAAACAGTGGGAAATTGTTAGCGAAATTTGGTGGTAATTTCAGTAATATTGAAAAGCCTATTATTGAAAATACTATAGAAGTATTATTCACTGCATGTTTTTCAATTGCAGATTGGCGCAGTCAATATGAAAAGATGTTTGAAACGTCTGTTGAATTGCTTGGAACTCCTTATGATTTTGAATCAGTGATGCACTATAGTGGCCGATTATTCTTTGGTACAGAAGTCATGTTTCGCAGGGACACTGGTATGGTGTGAAGTTTATGGTAAAACATTGAACAAGCTTTTGTGAACTTTGTGCCATGGCACACTTGTGTGCAGCAAGCAACAAATGTGACAATTTAAAATTACTGTTAATTTGTATTTTTTAATATTTTATTTAGCAGATTTTTCTAGGGTAGCTCGTTTGGTTGTCAAGCTGCAAGGCTGTTCAGAGAGCTGAGTTGACCAACAAGGCTTTCGCTCCTTTCGTTAAAATTCTTGTGAAAATGAGTGCTGCTATGATTGTACAAGAAAGGTAAATAGCAAAGAGCTGAGGAAACTTTACTTTAATTTGTGACCAATCAGCCACATCTATACTGATAGAACTGTTGAAAAGTTAAGAAGGCATAAAAAACAAACAAGTCGATTTAGAAATTAAGTACAAACGTTGCTACTTAACCAAACACAAGAATATTTGTTTGAGGTATAACTAATAGCTATGTTGTGCAATGTATGAAATTTGTGTTGTATAAATAGGCGGCTGCAGTAACAAAAACATCTGAAAGCAATGGTCTCAAGCTTGGAGGTGAAGTTTATCACCATTTTAATGCGAGCGCGGTGCATTCTGCTGCAGTATGTTGAGAGTTTTTCTTTGAGACTGCAAACAGTATGTGGCAGACACTGATCTCTTTTGTTTTTGTGTCCACCCCACCATTTTTGAGACATGAAGAACTAGATTGTCAATGTTATCGTTTTCATTCCAGGCCAGTCCTTAAAATACTGTTCAAGGTTTTTGACTTCCTCTAGAACAGGGGTTCCCAACCTGGGGTGCATGTATCCCCAAAAGTACATTAGCATGGCTGTAGTCAAGGTCAAAAATTTATGGAGGAGACTATGTTTAAATCTGTCCATAATAAAGTATGTTGTGTAATGTAATTGATGTACACCAAACGTCTTGCTCTGCTTTAATGAGATGTAGTGAATTTTCAAAATTTTTCAATACAAACTTTTAGGTGGTCTGAAAACCTGGAAACATGGTCAAAACTAACCTTAAAATTGATATTAGGTGGTTGACCCCCAAACCTGCTTGCTACCCCACCCTTGGGGTCGTGCGGGGGTCATATTTTATGAATTCGTCATAATTCAAGTTCTAGGTGAGATAGAAAACTGATATTGGGCTCAAAAGATGCAGAAGACACAAGTTTCTATTAGTGATAAGAAGAAAATTTTGTGTTATTTCATTCTAAAAAGTTATTACGGAAAAACTGTTTTTTGCACCACTTTTCCAAAAATTGCAAAGATAATGAGTAAACTAGTTCATTTTTAAGTTGCATTCAAATTGTGATTTTAAAATTTTGACTGTTTTCAAAGGGACGTTCTTCTCATTAATGGAGTTTCACCACTAAATATTTTATTGCATTCCATCCTGCTCTGCCAGATTGAGAAAAAGAGAGCGGCCAAAGCAAACGATACAAATGACATACTGCAAACGTTTCGGTAACTCCTGTTTTCATCATCCGTGCATAGCAATAGAACTGCAATGATGTTGCTGCAGGTTCTTATTGGTCATTCAGGAGAAAAGCACTGTAAAAAAATGAAAAACACAAAAGGCTTTTTTGCTAGTGACGTAGTGGCGTGATGCATACGTAGTCACTTGACTCAGCTTGATACGCACCAGTGGTGATGGTGCATGACGTCACGAGTGAAGCATGAAGCTCTGTTACAAGTTAAAAATGCATCGCGGCATCGACGGGATGTTTCCATTCAGCTCTGGTTTGTGTTCGTGAATCAACAAAGATTCAGTAATCTGCAGCCGTCGCCAATTGTCACTGCCAATGACCTCAGGGTTGTGAAAGTCAACCCGATGATCTGGGTTGGCTTGCAAGTGTCTGCATACTGAAGAGCTTAGTGACGTTCGATGCTCTTCTATACGATTTATTAAATTGCATTGTGTTTGCCCGATGTAGGAGGCACCGCATGAGCAAGTAAGCTTGTACACAATGTTAAATCGGTTTAGTAAAGCTTGCCGGTCTTTACCAAAGAAACAGCTTTGAAGCTTTCGAGTACTTTGAAAACAACGTAGCTTCACGTTCACTACAGCCTTGTGTCTCATGAAGCTGCTGAGTTCCTGTCATATGTTATCAGATATAGAACCCAAACTGACGTGTACTCATTATCTTCGCGATTTATGGGAAAATGGTGTAAAAAACAGTTTTTCAGTAATAACTTTTTTAAGAATGAACTAAGGCAAAATTTTCCTCTTATCACTAATAGAAACTTGAGCCTTCTGCATCTTTTGAGCCCAAAATAAGTTTTCTATCTCACCTAGAACTTGAATTATGACGAATATTCATAAAATTTGACCCCCGCACGATCCCAAGGGTGGGGTAGCAAGCAGTTTTTGGGGGTCAACCACTTAATATCAATTTTAAGGTTAGTTTTGACCATGTTTCAAACTTTTTAGACCACCTCAAAGTTTGCATTAAAAATTTTTGAAAATTCACCCCACCTTACTAGTTCAATCTTGGCTGAGCAAATCCAATAACAAACTGAGACTTGCATTTGCACTTGAAAAAACCTATAAAATGCTGCACAGAATGTTCTGAACTAATCACAACATTCACCAACTTTCTTGGTTTTAATCAACTAAAAATCACGTATCTACAAACACAAAAGGACAAAGTTATACATGCACAATAAAAGAAGCACGGAGTTACATCTTTTACACCGATTCGTCTCGCTGAAATGCAACTAACAATATGTGCAGGCCGTCCTATTGATTGGGTTTCAACTGCGAATGAACAACACGTCACAAGCACCTGGTTAATTACGCTCATGCGGGACAGTAGTCAATCACACAAGAAGAATGTCGCCAAAGCATGAAATCTGAAAAACACTGGCCTCATCCAAGGAATAAACTGGAGAGGCAAAACACAAACTTACAACATTCAGCCCATCTAGAAAGAAATAGGTTCGCCATACACAAGCGGCAAACCACAAGTATTCTGGGTAGAACGCCGTAAACCTGTTGTTTTGGATGTGTTCTGTGCTGCAGTCTCAGATATTGTCTCATCAATGCCAGAGGTTTGTGGCACGTTGCCAGCAGTTTCACTCGCTCCCTCATCGCCAGTAACAGCAGGCCTCGCTGGTGGAGAACTCGGTTCTATGGTTGGCAACGCTTCACTAGGCACTAGCGTTTGCAGACAAGGTGCAACATCATTGAGAGAAACATTATGCTTTCGGCCGTCTGGATGCCATACACTCGCATACAACGGATTGGCATCTAACAATTCTACTTTTTTCGTCAAGTCATCATGATTACTAGTGCGCACATGTTTGTGCACTAACACTGGACCTGGGCGCATTAACCAAGCTGGTAGGGACTTCCCGCTAGGAGACTTGCAACAAAAAACGAAAAGTAATTCATGAGGCATGGCGTTAGTGGCAGTACACAATTACTGCGTGGCATGCAAAGCATTGAGCAGCACAGTTTCCCAACATGGCAAATTGCACAATTTTCAGCACAACCTTATCATTTTCCACAAAACGCCATTACACGCTTGACTTGTGCATTACTACGTGGATGATTGGGTGTGGATCTTGCGTAGTTCGCGAACAAGCCCAAAGCATGCTGTAGCACCCTTCTACTTGATGGAGTGGGCAGGTCACACAGCGGCTTCAATCGCTCCGGGTCAGGCCTGATCACACCATAACCTACACGGTACCCCAAGTCATGTTCTTTAATGCCATGTTCTTCCCTTTAAGAGCACGGAGCAGACGTTGGACGTTCAGATCGTGTTCAGCTTGTGTCATTCCTCCAACTGTTATGTTGTCCAAGTAAGGGAAAGCATCAACTAGTTTTTCCAAATAGAAGATTGAATCCATAGTCCGTTGGAAGGCTGGGACACTGTTAAAACACCAAAAAGCACTCTATAAAACTCCCACCAATAGCCTGCTGCTTTGAAGGCTGTAAAAGCTTTTTCATCTTTGCACAGTTTCAACTGATTGTACACGCTTTTAAGGTCGAACGTGGAAAAAACTCTGTGTCTAGCTAACTTTCGCACTGTCTCGTTGATCTTCGACAGCGAATAAGCATCTAGAACCGTAAATAAGTTGATAGTCTGAGATTAGTCGGTGCACAGGCGTTTCTTGTCAGTTTCCTTGTTAGTGACAACAATCGGTTGTACTCGCCACGGAGAATTGCTTGGTCTTACAATACCTTGCACATACAGTCGGATTCTATGAATGGCGAAACATGCACACTGTACCAGCAAGACGGCACTGCCACGGAGCGACAATATGGGGTTAAATCGTGAAACAACGAGGGACGCTCTACTGCTGCTGCTGTGATCGCACAGGCGGAAGTGAGGAGATTATCAGTCCTGGCCTTGTGCCATCGTAAGTGATCACAACGCGTTGGTGTTGCCGCTGGAAGTCAAGTCCCAGCAGAACATCACAGCACAAGTTTCTCATAACTTTCAACTGAACATTTTCATACACCATACCATTTAGTGTTATTTCTGTCGAGCATTGGTCAAGAACAGATCCTTTCAATAAACCCACTGTCATTGAAACATGGGATGACCGATAAATCGGGAGGTGCAATGTCTTGTTGTTTCTTCATTCACAAAACTCAACAAACTCCCAGGGTCAATTAAAGTGAACAAGCATCTCTTCCCCAAAATAACGGTCAAGGGACAGAGCATAACGCAGGCAAGCTAATGCAAGACGATGTGCCCATTGTTGCTGTAGTAGATAAACTTCTGCATACTTTTGCTTGTCTTTTGACATTAATAACACACTGCCAAATGCGCAGGGCATTTTTTCAGTCATGATGCTTCTCACTTCCACAGAAGAAACACGCCTTGTTCTTGTAAACCGCAAAGGTTGTGTCTCCTTGACTTTCAGCACAGGCTGCCGGTTGGGGCAAGGCTGCTGTAGATGCAGAGATCCCAGAAGAAACGTATGACTGAGTTTCCCTGCGTAACATCTAAAGCATGGGCTTTGTCAAACGTGGAGTCAATCGTCAAAATTGGTTCTTCTAAAAGGCGATGGCGAATGGAATGTGAAAGTATGCCATTGATAAATGCATCTCGAATAAAACCATCACGGTGTTCCGTTTTGTTTACTGCTTGAAAATTACAATTTTTGCTTAACCTTTGAAGCTTTTGCAAATACTCAACCAAAGTATGTTCAGTCTGCTGTTTCGTGGTTGCAAGCAATGTCTGGCAAAAACTTCGTTAGGAGTTTTGATAAATATGTCATCAAGTACGCCAACGGCTTCTTTGTATGTTTTGCACTCATCGATGTGTTCATAGATCTTATAAGACAAAACGTGTGTAAGTACTTGCAGCTTGTCAACCCTCACACCTTCAGTCTCGTAAACTGCTACGTAGTTCTGGAAAGTTTTCTTGCAGTGCTTCCATTATTTCGTTGAATTCGGGCTGTTTGTTTCGATCTCCAAAAGCCTCGGCTTTGGTGGTTTAAGCACGCTATGCCAGACCTTCATGCTGCTCCACTTTATTTGATTAAATTGTTCCGAACTAATCACAACATTCACCAACTTTCTTGGTTTTAATCAACTAAAAATCATGTATCTACAAGCACAAAAGGACAAAGTTATATATGCCCAATGAAAGAAACACCAAGTTACAGCATTTACACCGAAATGTCTTGCTGAAATGCAACTAACGATTTGTGCAAGCCATCCTACTGATCGATTTTCAACTGCAAATGAACAACACCTCACGAGCGCCTGGTCAATTCCGCCCACGCGGGACAGTACTCAATCACACAAGAAGAATGTCGCCAAAAATGAAATCCGAAAAACACTGGCCTCATCCAAGGAATAAAACGGAGAGGCAAAACACAAACTTACAACACAGAACACTGCAAAATACTTTTGATACATAAACATTGCAAAACAATTCTTCTGTGTCTGTAAGCATCAAACCACTTGATAATGTTGTCTCGGTTCAAAATAAGACCTTATTGTATATGTAGTGAAGCGAGGCCTTTGTGCCAGTTTTGCAAGGTTGCGATACTTAACCAAGTTGTGAAGTGCAAAAAAGGAGGATTTTTTGTAGGAGCATCAGCTAATTGGTATTGTTCCGGGATTTTTGGCATGTGTTTTATGTTTGGATTCTCAGTTTGCTGTGACCAAGGTCAAATGACCAAGGTTACTATTTGTGGGACTTGAATTCTCACCCAAATTTTGAATCTATTTCAATGAGATGGTAGGAAATAAAATAGAATCTATTTGAATAAGATAATAGCACTGACAATGCGTAGTGTTACATGAAATTGATTTCCTATTAAAAATTTGTGATTGATTCCTTGCTTCTTTCATTTGTGGAGTGAAGTTACTTGAATACAGATATGTGCAAGTTGGAATCATCGCAAAAAGATGAATGTAGAGCCAAGTTGACTGATTCCTCTACAGCTTATAGAAAACGTAGAGTTTTTTATCACAAAGAAATAGTTAAGTAAAAATTCTGAAATTAAATGATTTTTGTTTGTTGTGTTTGTAGGTAAGGAACAACCAAAACGTGTTGGTAAATGCCAGAAATTAAAAGAAATTCAAGTCAGAAGTGATAATGATTATTATTCAAAACAAATTTTTGGCAAAATGCTCAAATTTTGAAGTCTCAAGTTTCATTCATAAATGTCAAGTCTTGAGTCTCAGAGTTTCTCATAAAGTTTTGGTCTTGAAGTTTTAACTAGGTCTCAGTCTAGAAGGTTACGTTCTCGACTGCATCACTAGTCTAAACAAACTCAAAAGTTGTTTCAAGTTCTATGACCACTAATGCACTTCATCGGCGGTTCTAGTGCATTTTCAAATGCTTTCAAAACTTGAAACAAACGTCGCAACAAACAAAACATAAAGTGCAAACCATCCATAAGATAAAGATTCTTATCAGTTTTAGAATGCTTCGTTAGAGGCAAAGAAAAAAATTACATTTTCAACAAAAAAACAACTTTGAAATTCCTAAGGCGTAAAGTGGCTACGAGGTTTCAACAAGTAGTGTACAAAATTACAAAAGCACTGACGTTTGTTTTTGCATTGCTGTCATTTACACAAAACGTTTACAGGATAGAAGTAAATCATTGCAATTCAAATTGATAGCAATTCATAAAAAGCTGATTTTGTAATGACTCAGCTTTTCAACGTTGTTTGTTTTCAGCAGTATGTGAAGTATTTGTTTCAGTTTTGTTTTTGTGGTATGAAATATACTGACAAAAAATAGCTTGTATTTTTTTAAAATCAAAATTCCATGTACACAGGCCTAAGTGACCAGTGTCCCAGATCTGTCACATGAATCCATTCCCCCCAATAAAGCTTAGAATAGGAAAATAACACACAATTTAGTTTCGCATTTGATAATACTTTTAGGTAGAAAAAAATTTTTCAACAAGTGGATAATAATGCGGACATTAAGGGGTTGATAGACCTGGACTTAAAAGAGTTAGACAGGTTTTGTATGAGCTTCCAGCAATTGCTCTAGTAAATTCGAATTGTTTTGCATAATAATTTAATTCAAATGTTACCAGGCAGATGTCTGGAAAAAGTATTTATTTTCATTTTTGTTCATTCATGTAGAACATATGCAAAACATTACTTCCAACTATTTATCTTAGTGTATGTACCAGTTGAAAATGTTGACTTGTTTGTGTTCATTTCATTTTTGGGAAAGGAATCAAAATCGATTTTTTTGTTTAGGTAAGGTGGTAGAAAAGACACTGTCCGTTTCCAAAATTGATATAGAAGATGTTAATTTGTTGTACAAATGTGGAAGTAAGTTGTCTGACTTTTTAAAATCTGCTGCTTAATAGTTTTTCTGAAGTTTTCTGATTATGCATTCGTTTATTTTCATGCCTGAACTTTTCCCGACCATGTACCATTTGTGGGTCCTGTACTGTCAGGTATCACCTTGTTCCAGGAAAATTCAATCTTCTAATTATCATTTGACAAACAGTTGGAAAAACTGGAATTGTCCCAAATGCGACATGAACACAAAGGTTATGATAAATCATATTGTCTATTTTTGAAAACAAACATGGGAAGTACATAAAAATGCAGGAATTTATTAACAAAACCCAATAAGTAAAAAACAACTGTGAATATATTATTTGTGAAGAACAATGAAAGTATGCCTATTTGCGTACAATCTTGAAGGTTTTCGTGTACTATTAGTGGTACAATTTTGACAATTTCAGAGGATCTAATCATTAGACCCGTAACATGTTGTGTGGGCGGCATTAGCTCAGGGGTAAAGTGTCCGCCTCCCAGTTAGAAGGTTGGGTGTTCGATCCACAGCCACTGAGTGAATTGCTGTAGCGCTCATCGGGCAAGATTGTTCACCTCAGTCGCCCTGGCAAGAAGCACAATTCAGGCTTGGGCCTGCCGCCAATTGCTGTCATCAAAATTAACAACAAAAAAAAGCTGTTGTGTAACAATTGTGTGATACTTTCTTCTGCGATAGCCATGTTGTTTTGCAGTGAATTGATAGTTGTAAGAACTTTCTGAAAAATGCCGTATTGCACTGTTTTTTGTTGTGAAGTAGCCATTAAGACTGTCAGGAATTATGTCCCATCAACATTCAGGGATTTGCATATTTCATTGCTCTGCACTTTGTGACAAAGTGTGACATCATGTGCTCTTTACAAAAATCTCATTTCTGCCACTTACACCTGAGATAGTATTTTTAACTCAAGATTCATGACCATAGGTAAAGACTGGAGAAAAGACCAATTTAAAATCTGACAGCTTGCAGTATTTGAAAGCTCCCGCTTTGTGACCATAGAGTGATAAAGCTGAAATAGAACTGCATTCGATTTACCAATCTGTATCAATCTCCTCGCTCTGCCTTCCGTCACTCGTAAATACCACCCCAAGATTCTTGGACTTTTTCACCTGTTGCAGTGTATTGCCGCTCGCTTGCAGTTTACACTGCTTTGGGTTTCTGGAGAGATACAAAACCTAAGACTTCTTCCTGTTAGCTTTCATTCCGGCTTGGTCACACACAGCAAAAAATCTGATTGAGTGCGTGCTGAAGCCCTGTTGAGAAGATGCTAGCACCTGTGAAATCGTCTGCAAAAAGTGAACGGTTGAACTTGTTGCTCCCAACTGTGACACCATTGCCGACTCGTCAATGACTGTCTATCTAATTCATGCACACTGAGAAGAGGTCTGGTGACAGCATACATTTTTGCCAGAGCCCAACGATGAATGGTTCTGCCTATGTAAAGGCACATTTCGGGGGGCTTTGCATGGCTACCAGCCGGCCCCGTATCAACGTTGCTATTTGCATCCGAGTCCACGGTGTCAGGAGACAGCTCAGGTTGATGGCAACGTACATTGTCAAAAACTCTGCCTGGTGGAGTATCAACAAGACCGACAGGAGATTCCAAGAGCGGCGCAAGATCTGACGCAGAGACAGAACTTTCCCTCTTGTCCGTAAAGCGCACCACAACGTAAGACGAGTTTGCTTCTACTAGTCCAACTTCATCGGTAAGAGGATAATCTTTCCTTTGCATGAAGCGCCGCAGCAGAACAGGGCCAGGGATGAGAAGCCATGAAGGAAGGGACGTCCTAGTCATCACCCTTTGGGAAAACCAAACCAAACGTTCATGAGGCGTTTCATTCGTCGCAAGGTAGACCATCTCATCTCACAGCATGCCACGCCTCTGCCAGTACCATTTCCCATCGGTCTTCAGGCTGTTTTTTGTCATGAAGCAGCAGTATGATAGTTCGCCACACAGTTTCATTAGCTCGCTTGCATTAACTGTTTCTTTTTGGGTGGTATCGTGTCGAAGTGCCATATGCATATCCCTTTCAGTAAGGAAGCCTCTTGTTCCTTGCCTGACGAACGAAGCAACTTGGTCCCTGTGAACACAGCTCTGAAAACCTAGAATGCAGAACAAAGATGACAGACATTCAACCACAGTAGATGAGCCTGCATTTTTACCCAGAAAGACAAAAGGGAAACACGAGTACTTGTTGATAACTATTAGAAAATACGGTCTGGGTCCTCTAACAAGTCCTTTGAAATCAACACTTGGGTGGTCCCAGCGGCGCACAGCTTGTACGAGTGTCTGCGAGGGCGGCCTGAAGAAAGTTTTCACCTCTGCACATGTTCTACAGTTGCAACAAACTTTCTTCGTCTCTTCACAAGATCAGAGTAAATTACCCGGAGTCGATCAACACTTCAACAGCAAATCCTTGTAATAAACCGCTGATGCCAGCACATTCTACACCAAGCAGGGCGCCAGCAAGATATGGGTGATGCAATGAAGGGTGATCGGTAACGGATTGCTCAGTTTTGATGAGAAACTCTAGTCATTAGTCCATCTGCCAGAATAACAGCATTTGTAGAAGTGTCTCTTTCAGTTCGGTGTCCAGAGTTGCAGACACGGGCAAAGTGCCCCTTTTTGCTGCATGTAATGCAAATGCTTTCTTTCGCAGGACACACACCTCTAGCATGACTTCTTTTCCCGAAGTAGAAATAAAGGCGGTTGTAACATTATTTCGGCGGCTATGCCACAAAGACGTTGCACAGGTATTGGTCAGTGATGGTTCGCTGGATCTGTCATTACATAGAGTAGTCGACTCAGCAGCGACAGCATGACTGGATTTAGTACAGACAATAACCATTGCCTGGCTAGTGTGCTGGTCGATAGACAAAGATTAATGCTGTGCTCTATCCAAGCAATCAGCAAACTCGTAAGCTTGCACGAGGTTCAAGTTGTCCTTTTCTAGTAAGTGCTGACGGATTCACGATGAAGAAAGACCATTGGTAAATGAGTCACAGGTCAATTCCTCTCTGTATCTGTGGACCAAGCAGTGTTCCCTCTAAGCCGCAAAAAAACGGCACTTCAGGAACATTTTTTGGACACCAGCCGACAAAAATTTTGAAAATCGGCACTTGCAAATTTGGACGTAATTTCTTACATAGGAGCAACTTTCACAAAACAAAATTTCTTCATTGTTTCGAAAATGAGCGCTACATATTTTCATGATTTAGACCGTACTCAGGTCGCAGCATGGATATACAGCAGTGAGCGGTGATAAAAGTTCAGGCGCAGTTTAGAAATTCTCCGCTTGCAAGTGTGCAGTAAAAACGTTCTGGACGCAATTTCATGATTGATGCGTCCAAAAACGAAGCTGTTTGCTGTTGAGTTCAGACGCATTTTGGACGTTCTCTGCCTGCAAGAGTTACAGAAAAAGTTTTGGGCACATTTGTATGATTTATGCGCCCAAAAATTAAGTTGTTTCCTGCGACGTTCAGACACATTTTGGAAGTTTTCACCTTGCATGGCATATAACTAAAAATCTGGGCGCATTATCACTATCTTTGTGTCCACGAAAGAAGCTATTTGCCGTGAAGTTAAGACGGGTTTCGGACGTTTTCTCCATGCAAGCATTGCAAAAAAAGTTGTGGGAGCATTATCTCGAGTTTAGCATCCAAAAATAAAGCTGTTTGCTGTTGAGTTCAGATGCATTTCGGAAGTTTTCGTCTTACGAGGTTTATGAAGAAAGTTCTTGGTGCATTATCACGATTTTTGCGTCCAAAAACGGACCTGTTTGCCGTAAAGTTCGGACGCATTTTGGAAGTTTTTCGCTTGCAAGGTCCACAAAGAAATTTCTAGGTGCATTATCACGATTTATGTGTCCGATAACGAAGTTGTTTGCAGTGAAGATCAGACGCATTTTGGAAGTTCATTGCCTACAAGTTTTACAGAAAATCTTCTGGGCGCATATTCACGATTTTTGCCTCCAAAAACGAAGCTGTTTGCCGTGAAGTTCAGACGAATTTTAGAAGTTCTCTGCCTGCAAGGTTTACAGAAAAATTTCTGGGCGTATTTTCACGATTTTTGTGTCCAAAAATGAAGTTGTTTCCTGCGAAGTTCAGACGCATTTCAGAAGTTTTCACCTTGTGAGGTTTATAAAAAAGGTTCTGGAGGCATTATCACAGCCGTTTGCCTTGGAGTTCACACCCATTTTGGAGGTTCATTGCCTGCAAGTTTTGCAGAAAAGGTTCTGGGCACAACAGATTATTACAATCAAAGCTGTTGCATACAGTTTCATTTTAAAGATCCTTATATTCAAGAAAATAATATGGTCAAAGCTGCAAGCTAAAGTCGATGTTTCATATATTTCAAAAGAATATATACACAATGCATGAAGAAGTGATTATTCAGCAGAAGCCATGTTTTCATTTGCTTGAAACATGGTACTTGCGGCTGTCTTACCGCGTGCTCGGCATTGATGGATGGGTAATGGTGTTGGTTTATTGTTTCATATGACTCAGCCAACAAGCAGAAGCATCATAAAAGCCATCGCATGCAGTAAACCAACCATTAGCGAACATTATAGCAAGTGGAAAGAATGGCATAATAGTTGATCAGTGTAAACAAAGAGGGGTGCTGTGTCATATAGGACTGGCGAAAGACCGTGGCGGTCATCTAGTCAGCCAACCCCGTTTATCATTTTTTGGCAAGTGTTGAGAAACAACAGTTGGACGTCAAATAAGCATAATGAAAAGAAAAACAAAAAAAAACGAATGAACGCAGAACATGGTGAAGAAAATGTACAGGTGAAACCGCATGCCTATGTACACAGATGAGTGGATCGAATTTAAGTGAGGGATTTTGGTGTGGTTGGAATATTTTTAGCAATATAAAAAATAAAAAAATAGTACTAATAAAGAGGTAAAAAAGTTACAAAAGCTAATTAAAGAGGTACGAAAGAAAAAAAGCAAAACAAAAAAAACAAGTGCAAGAGAACAGAACAGTTAGCGCATGGGGCTGTCACTCACTTGCCATCAGTGCAGCATTCACTGCGAAAGTAGCCATATGGCCCACGGTGCAAGAAAGCAGAGATAGGCACCCCACAGACTTCTCTAGACACAAAAGGAGTACAACAACTGAGCATAAACCAAACTGAACTGAACTATCCAATCTGTTCAATCGCAAGCTACATGTAATTGCCCAGACTTTTTAGAAAATTACCATCAACCCTCACCATTTTCAGTTACCTGGTGGAAAATTTATAATTGTTTGTGGACCAGTGGTTGAGAACCACTGTTGTAGAACACATAGCCCACATGCTTCATAGCTATCCAGTGAGGTCCGTAGTTGATAGTATGGGCAGCATTGTAAAAAAAATTCGTTAAGACTTCAGTGTGTATAAAACTTCTACAAACAAGAAAAATTTAAAAGATATCAGCCATTTAGAACTAACTGCTTACTGAAATGGACCAAACACTACCAAATGTAACAGCATAGTCATACAGGCACTGAACTTTCCACTTTGAAAGTGGATCTTTGTACTTCACCAAGTGATGTGCAATGACAAATGCACAAAGTTTCTACAGGATTGGACAGGATAAATCTGATGAAACCTACTTTGACTTTCATGTCATAGACATGAGTTTTTTTCTGACAGTGGTCTTGGTTTATGTCCAGAAACTCATGTCTACTTGTTGAAGTCTCTCACTCAGTGACCCCAACTTTCGATTCATATTCGAGCACACACGTATCTTGCCAACAAATTCAGAGTTCTGATTCATCAAAAAAGTTGTCAGCTTCCTCAAAGCATGGATTGTCCCTGGAAACAATGGCCTCCAACTCACACCAGATAAGTGTGGTTTTCCAAAAAGTTGCTGAAAATCCCTTTGAGTGTATGACAAAAATCTAGTCTGAAAAAGACGCTGGTGCTTTCTGCAATAGTAGTATAGTATTGTTAGTTTTGATCCATAATTGATCTCCAAATCTTTGAAACAACTAAATGAACAATTTTGTGGGAATTCCCAATCATTTTTTTAAAAAGCACAAAATGAATTTTGAGCCAAATTCGCCTTGTTTTCTTCTTGCTAACACAAAACCACGCATTGATTTGCATGTAGCAAAGGCACACAATCACTTTCACATTCTTTCTAAAATCAATGCAAATTCACAAATTGTTTGTTTTTTTAATTTGTGCAAGCACACCACAAAACCCATGATTAATTTTTGCATCCTACAAAGACACAAAGGTAAATTTACAATCTTTCCAAAATCAATCTGATGAATTCGTTCATCAACCTATCACATAAACAGAAACTTCATTTTTCTTTTCAACAGAAATTATATGTTTATAGATTGGTGCCTTAGCTGAATCACTTTCAGCAGAATGCTTTGGTCCCAGTGAGTGTCCTATTTCATCAACAGCAAAAAAAAACAAATTTTACTTCCCATCACCAAGCTGTGTTTTTTATCAGTCCAATTCTCATCGTCAAGATGTAAATCACCAGCAATAGCGCTTTTGCTTGAACAAAATGTATTTGCTAAAGTTTCACCAGCTTGTAAGGGCAAGTGATTTTATTGTCATGGACGTTCGGAATGCAATTTGTTTTTCGATCTTGAATTTATTATCGCAAATGATAGATGAAAAGTATTATTACTGTTTGCAATTGGCATCAACTTTTCCAAAAACTTGTTTATAATCCTAATGTAGACTCAAGAGCTGGCAATATATTCAAAAAATGCATGTCGCAAGATACTTTAAAAAATAGTAAAGCCATGCCTTCAAATTGGGCAATATGTGAAAGCTGTTTCTAAGCATTATAATTTAAAAATAGCTAAAGTTGTATCATTTGCAGAATCAATTCCGACAAATGAAAACGAATTGGGTGGTATATCTGGTGGAGCTAAACCTGCTGTTGGTGGTAGTACTAAACCTAGTACTGATTCGGGAGGATCCAGTGGCAATACTGGTGAAAACACGGGTGCTGGAGGTGGTGGCAATGTTGGAATTGGTGTTGGTTCAACCTCAACTGTCCAGCCAACTGTTCGGCCAACTGTTCGGCCAACTGTTCGGCCAACTGTTCGGCCAACTGTTCGGCCAACTGTTCGGCCAACTGTTCGGCCAACTGTTCGGCCAACTGTTTGGCCAACTGTTCGGCCAACTGTCCGGCCGACTGTTCGGCCTTTTGGAGGCACCACAACTACTTCACCTAAACCACAAGTGGCAGGTACCTGGACAGCATGGAGTACATGGGGAAAGTGTCCGCAGACCTGCGGACCAGGTACCAGAAGCAAATACAGATTTTGCCAACCTGGACCAAATAATGAGGTACATGTTCTTATATTATTTGATGATCATGCTAAGCCGTTGTAGTGACCTTTGTGATGCCTTCGGGCAGTGGTCTTCAACCAGGGAAAAATCACCTCCTGGGGGCGATTTTATGACTTTGGATATTTGGGAGGCGATTTCTGCATCTTAAAACATATTACAATTTTGAATTGGTTCCAAAAAAGCAATATTTGTTACTTTGGAATCAAAGCATTTGATGCACTTTTGACTCCATGGATCGTAACAAAGGTTACAAAACACAGGATAATAAACTGGTGACGTTAATATGAAGCCAAAATCGTGCTGTGTAATGCTTCACTGCCCCAACAATTAAATACCACTAAGATTGTCACTTGTTGGGAGCATTGCATTGCGGTTCTCACCAAGGTTATGAATGTGCCGGTATTTTTTGAGTGTAACGCTCAAAATAAGATCAATGAGTAAAAAAAACTGTTGCATTAAGTAGTTTGCTAGCCTGTATAACTCAGCACAGGTTTGGACGTTTTTTGGTTAGACATTTTTTGTATGCATTAATTACCTTCATTGTGCTGATGTTGGTTGAAAGCAACCAGTACTGATATCGCTATCAGAAAATACCTAATTGGTCAGAAAAACTTCAGCTTCTTTGAAGATACTTAAAATGTCCCAACTATCATAAATTTGTTTTACTAAATCTTCGCTTTAAGTTTTGCGGGAGTAGCTAATATTAGTCGCAGGTTCCCATCATATTTAGCCAAGTGAATTTTTGTCCTGAATGATCACAAACCCCCTCCAACCGTATGCATGGGCATCGGAAATGAGGGCCTTGGACCCCTAAATTTTGAAAATTTTAGCAAAAAGATTGTATTCTTAGTTTCGAGTGCAAAAAACATATTCACCATTTTTGGCTCCCCCCTAGAAAAATTTTGGAATGGCCCCTCTGGAAAAAATGTTTTTTGCTAAAATAAATTCAAATTTTTTGATTTGAAAATCAATTCAAATCTTTTGAATTTGAATGGATTCAAATTTGATTCAATAAAGTATTTCCGACGCCCATGACTGTATGTGTTATTGTGGGGGCAGTGACGTAAATGACAGCTACGGCCGTCGCTTCCTGTCCCTGTATTCCTGAAAAAGTATTTTGTGCTTGTTCGGGATGCATAAATAAACTGAACTGTTATTGCCTTGAAACGACTCTTCATGGCCTTGGTAGAGCATTGCCAAACCATTGCTTCCTAGGCAAAAATGTCACAGTCTGTTATCATGTCTTTTATAATCTTTAGTTAGCACTGTGGTTCTTAACCTTTTGTCCGCCACCCCCCCTAAGTAGTCGTCCTTTGTTTCAAGTCCCCTGGCATTAAATGAATTGTAGAAACAAATGTATTTTGGCAAATTTGCTGATCAAACTTGTCGTGTTGTAGAGCGCGTAAGGGCTTGTGAACCTTGGAAATTGGCTGACGCTCCCCTGGGGAGGCTTTCCCCCCAGTGAAAATCCACTGGGTTAGTGCCCTGAGTAAAACAATGTACCTAAGTGTGTTCTGTTGTAAAAAATACTGGAAATATGACTGTTGCGAGACGATTTACATAGGAATTCATAGCTAGTAAAACTACTTACAGCTGGCCATAAGTTATAAACGTGCTTATCATGTTTTTAGTCAGTTCAAGTGTTTTGCTGTCCTGTGGTTATAGCTGCACTGTGTTCATTTGATTATGACAGAGTATAACAGAACAGTAGGATAGGAAGAGTAACTTAGACTGGTGACTGGTGAGTAAGTCATAACATCCCATCTTGGCTAAACTAATTACGAATCCACAAAAATCTGCTTCGCTCCATGTTGTTTAAGGTTTGCTATAAAGTCATTCTGTTGTGGAAATCACGCTGAAATTTACATTGCGTAAAAAGTTATGGGATGAAATACCTTTTTGCCAGCTAGTTAGCATAAGCGAATGAGGTTCCACCATCCAGGAACGTCTCATCTTCAAAGCAACGATCAGCCCATGCTATATTTCATACACACAGATGGTCAAAATTTTTGGATTACAGTGCAGTGAGCGTTTTCCAGAACTTTGGGAAAAAGTGAAGCTATTATTACTGATGTTTCCCATAGCATATTTTTTGAGGAAGGTTTCTGCCAAGTACTGCGTACGCATAACTGCCGCAATCATCTTGACATGAACAAAACTGGAGAAACGCCATGCAACTTAACCTCACCAACTTGCAGCCTGCTTTGAAAAACTAGCAGATAAACACAATCGCAAGATTCGTATTCGTTGAAACCAGGTGTTATTTTAGAAATAAATAACATTTATTCTACAAATACATTTGCATTCTCCTCTGTGTTTGTGTGGTTTTGTGCTAACTAGATAGCTCGTTTATATGTCATTAGCACTGAATTATTTGCAAAACAAAAGAATACTTTCAGACAATGCAAAAATTATAGGTAGGGGGCGATTTTCAAGCAAAGTTCCTGTAGAGGACGATTGTACAAAAACGTAGAAGACCACTGCTTCAGGATAACGTGAACCTGGTGCCGATTTGAGAAGCAGCAGTACTGGTGAATCAAATGGCAAAGCTGGTGAAAAAACAGGCAGTGGAGGTGACGGCAATGGCAAAGTCAAAACCGGTGGTGGTTCAGGTTCGACTGGTGGGCTTCAAGAAGCACTAGGCCTACTTCATTTAAACCGAATGTTGGGGGTACCTGGACAGAATGAAGTGGGTAAAGTGTTCGCAGACGTGTGGACCAGGCATGAGAAGCAGATACACATTTTGCAAACCTGGACCAAATAATGAGGTACATGTTCTTACGTGCTGTTACATGAGCCAAACCAGTAAATTGGCCTAATGCAATCCTTAAACGACAACGTGAACTTCAGCAAATTTCCCCCTTGACAAAACTGATCCACTATTCAGTTGCTTGCCACCATGATATCTAATCATAAAATGTGTCAGTTTTACTTTTGAGTCACCAAACTTTTAAAATGCCTTGAGTCTCTGACATCAGTGCTTTTATAATTGCTACAACACTCCTGTTTAAGTGTAACCAATAGTCAGTGGCGCCCATCTATGCTTATTCCAGAGACAGCTCAGATACTTTTTTTAGTGAATTCTGCAACAATGGAAGGCTAATGTCAGCACCACAACTTTACCTTTTCTTTGCATCCACCGAATAATGCAGGGCTCATGGCCGGACAGGCCACAAATACCTCAACCTAATATGGGACTTTCTGTAGGATGAAGTATACCAGGGGTCACCAACGTGGTGCCCGCGGACACCAGGTCGCTGCTTGCCTGTACTAAAAATAACATTAGCATAGTCAATGTCTTCGCGTTAAAAAATATAAATACTAAAATAATTAAAGGTGAATTGAGCAAAAGTTTTATTTCAGAAGTGTGCATCAAACTAGTAGTACTTGGCATTAATGGATACACAACAAGTAGCTCGCAAGTTCAAAAAGGTTGGTGACCCCTGAAGTATACGATTAAAGCAACCTTGTTTGATCGCTCCAATTTATTTTTCTGTTAGTTAGTTGCGTTATTTTTCTGTTAGTTAGTTGCGTTTGTAATAGTGACGTGAAAATTGACAGAATATCCAGGCTTGCAAAAACTTTTCACATCTTTATCTTTGTGCATGGGATGTACAAAGATCGCAACGTTTTGCTTAACTGTCTGTTTTTAGCACCAGATTTTTGCATCGATCTATGTTGAGCTTAAAAAGTGGAATTTTGTTTTTCATCCAGAAATGTAAAGGCAGCTTCTTCCAGAAGGGACCCTGTGAAAATCAACCGCCATGCCCTGCTCCTGTTGTGGTTTGGGGTTCGTGGGAACCGTATAGTCGTTGTACAACAACATGTGGGGTCGGTTACTCAATGAGGTGTGTTTTTGCTTCTACTCTGTGTGTATCAAGGGGCAGTGTATGTCAAACTATAAAGCTAAGACCTAAAACTGTTTATTGATGAAGTTAATTTTGTTGTAGTTGAATACTCCGCATTTCAATTTAACAATCATCCACATCCTAATCAATCCCACAAAAAGTCTCTGTAGAATATGATCTCCAGCTATAAGTTGAAACAAAGTTTTTTTACGTAGAAGCTTTTAGAAAAAATGGAGGTCTGTTGTTGTGACAGCAACAGAAGTAATTTGGGGTGTGCAGATGGGGTTTCTCCTAACCAATGTTATTTTTCATAGTTTTGCATTATGGCATATTTTCAAAATTTTCCCAGAACTTTTGCAGGTTTTTGATAATTTTCTTCTGCGTTTTGGTGATATTTTCAATGTATTTAATGTTTTTTTCATATTTTTGATGTAATCATTTTTTCTTGTTTTTTAATAAATTTTATGTCTTCGCATTTCCAGTATTTTCAACTTTTTATGCAGGTTGCAAGTGTGGTATGCCTAGGCATATCAGGTTTAAATCTGATTACCATATTTTCACGTCAGTGGTGTTGACTGCAATATCGTCATTGGCAGCTACAATTTTATCACATATTCACAACAGAAACAAGGTCAAACAATTGTTAGAAAAAAGTGTTTACAGAAAAAGTTCACTTCAGAAAGCTTGCACAACAGTCCATGGCTTATTACATTTGCATCACTTTGTCTTCAAACATGCAATTTTGATCTTTGCCAACCGACTCTGCATTGAGTGTTCAGAAACCCATTTCGCTACTTGATCTATGACCCTGGCTGATTAGCACAAATGCATGCTCTGTCCTGTTGTTAGCGCACAGAGACTCCATGCATAATAATCAGACCGCTGTGCGATAGTCCTGACAAAACGCTGAATGATGTAACTTTTGCTCACAGATTTTGGCGCAGTAAGCAGATGATTGCATATGGTGGTCATTTCTATTTCGTGTGCGCTGTTTATGGCATCATAATTGGATGTCATTTTCATGTTTCCTAACCAACGTTTTCGCCAAGTTTGCTGACACAATATGCGTTTTCTTCAACCAGACTCTCCATATTTCATGTGTCATTGCACTTAATATAAACTATCAGTGCTCGTAGTTAGGACAACAGAAGAAAATATAACTCAACGCTATGACACAGCAGTTCAAAACTGCAAAATATCAGGCTGCGTGTAAACACAGGAGAGTAAAACACACCCATCACTACGTCAGAGCAATTCACAGCAGCGGAATCAGGCTGCGCTAATGTCTCGTCGAATACAATGTCGAGCATAGAAAGCGGATTGGTAAACGACATTAGAATTGAGAATGCGCAAAAAGTACACAAAAAAAACTTCGTTTTCTTGCCATGCACATAGAAGTCTAAGCAAACGTTTACAGTAATTTTCCTTTTTCCCTGTGGAGACATTATCAAATGACTGAATCCTTCTATGTTAATAACTGCTGTTTTTGAGCTCGGGCAACAGTTCTATCATGCTACAGAAATTGCTAATGTAGCCAATGCAGTCAGCGCATGCGCTGATCAGCTCTGGGCGTCAGCCGACAAAACAAAGACAATTGTTTTGGATAAAGTGGCCTGTTGCGGAACACAATTTTAAACATGCGTAGTGCACGAAAGGTGCACTGCAAAAAGTGGTAAGATGGTTCCTGGGAGCAGACCAATTGCAACCAAAACCTAACTGTTAATGGTTGTTTAAATTTGCATGCAAATTCATTCCGTGATATTTGCATTAAGTCGACAAACTAACAAGCAAAAGTATGCGAAAACAATTTCCTTTGTGCAGGTATTTAAATTTGCATGCAAATTCATTCCGTGTTATTTGCAAAAATCCGGCAAATTAACAAGCAAAAGTATGCGAAAACAATTTCCTTTGCGCAGGTAATGAAACTTTTTGTAACATACCAAGCTCAGGAGGGGTAACTCCACCCACTCCCTTGCGTACGCCCTTGGCCACAATTCTTTCAGATAGCCATGGTTGCGAACTTTTCCACTTCGTTCTCATTCTGCAGTTGCGTCACAATGGACGGGAATCCAACGTTCATAGTGCATGCAGCCGCAGTGACAAACATTAACAGTATGTTGCTGCGACAACAGATTGATGTTCAGCAAATTATTTTATCTTTGGTTTGACAAACTTCATGTTGAAATGGATATGATGCGGTTCTGAAGGTAGTTGTGGTGATTTTTATTTTTGGGATGTTTAAATTAATCCTGACTGCTTTTGCAAAATTCGAACTGCAACTGTGCAACAGCGTCGAATATATCAGTTACAATTGTGAACTTTTCAGTTACTCTCAACGACACCTGAGAGCGGTGGCATGACGGAAGCAGAGGTGGCTTTTCATAACAGTATAGTAAGGAAATTAATGGTTTATCAAGATCTCCGTAAACTCTTTTACTTCCCCCTGCCCTACCACTCCTCCGACTGCTACAACATGTATTTTGGACATCTCCACAGACGTGATTGTCGGAATTCAGGTCACAAAATTGCTATCAAAACTTCTCACGGAGAGTCGCTGGCGTTAGATATTTTCTAGGTTAAAATTTGTGACACATTTAAATTGTATCACTTTTTTGACAAAATAATCAACACATTTGCAGCAGCAATGTCAAGAAAACTGTGTTTGAAGCAGGGTTGCAGAGATAGAGGTAAAATATCCGACTCCAACTACAACTCCGACCTTCCCAAAATTTTCGACACCGACTCCTTAACATAAAGGCAATGAACTTTGGCTGTTAAAATCATTAGAAATTGTGTTGCACAACAAGAAATCTGTTTCAACAAAAGTTTCAAGAAAAATGGTACCATTTCTACAGGAATTCCCAATTTAAGAGTGTGATGTAAAAAAACTGATCCGGAGTCGGACAGAAAATTCTCTGACTCCCAGTGTTGTTAGGAATCCGACTCCACCCAAAAACTTCACACTCCGCAACCCTGGTTTGAAATTAGATGGTCGCAAGTAAAACAGTAAAATGCAGTATTTCTTTTCTTCTGACTTTTCAGGGTTGTTTTTTTGAAATTTTATGTTTGTCTCATAGTTTTGTATAAAATAGTTTGCTTTCAAAATCCAGGGGTGTTTTCCCCCCTGCCGACGCCCATGTTTGTAAACGTGGTCGCAATCGTCTTCCCTTTAAACTTCGTGGCTCGTATTAACTAAACTTAAAACAGCTACGTGATTCCTTTTTTCTAATCTATCGACTTTCATCTGATGAAAATATATTGTCCTTGAAAACCTTGAATGATAATATCATCATTCCACCTCAATAATAGCGTTGTCTGTTTTCACAACCATTTGTATTTTCATAGATACTTACAACAGTCAGAACTGACCAAGTTGAAAATATAAAAGTTTTTACGGCATAGCATAAACGGGCGTTCTAAGCAAAGTTTTTTGTTTGCCAAGGGCTTCAGTGCTTGTAAGCAAACCTACTAAATGGTTGCGATTATTTTTTGTTCAAAACACCCCGTCATGTTAATTATAGTGTATCAAACCAACACTTTCATTTGAGCAATGTCTTTTTTCAACTGCTTGGTCGCGCTAGATTTCGGGGCACTTGTTGAGCAGCCATTCGGTTGTCCCATCGTCCAGAACAGTCAGGCGCTGCAGTCCGTGGGAAGGTCGATGGTTTGGACACTGGAAGACTGCATGGTCGATGGTTTGTTCTTCTGCGCCACACTCACAGGCCGCAGAGGAGGCTATACCCCATTTGTACAAGCAGGAGCGGAAACCTCCAACACCGGAGGCAGTTAAGCCAGACCCAGGCTCTTCTTCAGAGGGTCATTACGGGTGTGTGTGTACCGGTGTCTGGAATTGAAGTGCAGAGTCTTGTGGGGTTGTCCGCACATTCTGCGTTCCATTTATGATCCGCCCACTGCGCTGCACGTATTTAGTTGTTGTCAGAGAAGCTGTGCAGCGGGTACAAATGAGTGTCACGATTTGAGGCGCCGTGCAGCAGAACTCTGTGGACAGGTGAGCGCCGAGTGGAGCAAATGTCCAGGCTTTAGGCACAGCGCACTAGAGACAGTGTGGCTCCTCTGCGACGAAGCTCAGCAGGTTGGATACCTGCGAGGATTGGAAGATCGTCCGCTGGTGTGGGACACAGGCATCCAGTCACAATTCGCAAAGCGACGTTGATGGTGGGGTCAATGAGGCGGGTATGAGCACTGCAGCACCAAACAGGAGCGCAGTACTCTGCAGTCGAATGGATCAAGGCTAGGGTGGCTGTTCGCACCGTTGTTGCTCCAGCACCCCAACCAGAGCCAACAAGCCGCGACGCGTGATGTTAGCTTCTTGTGAAGTGACTCAAGGTGTTGGTGGTACGTAAGCAACCGATCCAACGTTACTCCGAGGTGTGTGGGCTGCAGAAGGGCAGGGTTTTGATTGTTCTCCACGCCTTGCAGCTGGAGTGCAACAAGTCGATGGAGTTGACAGCTTCCTCCCGACGGATCGACCAGTGGCCATTCCAACCGCTTGTTGACGAACGTGGCAAGGCCGTGATTGTTAGAGTTGTGTTTTCTCGAACTTTCCTTGTGCATGTTTGGTGCAAATGCCGCGGAGCTGATTGTGTCTGTCGGCAAATGATTATTATTCCACGCCGCGCGTTGATTTGTTTTGCGTGCTCTGTACCTCTTGGATCGGTCACTAAATACTGTTGCTTTTTCTGGTAACTCATTCTATTCGATACGCGCTCTGCAGCTCTACATTACTGTACTCAAGGCATAAGCAGAACTGTCTGCCTTGTTTTCCGTTATCTTCTCCGAATAAAGTACAGTGCATTTTGGACAAGGGGCTTGGAGTTTTGAAACTCTGTCAGGGAAAAGCACAACAGTTTTATTGGCAACAAGGTTTTTCCGCTTTTCTTCTGGACTGACCGAGGACAAACGAAATTCAATCGCCGTCCCACTGAACCATGAAGCAGATTGTCAAATTGATGCAATTACAACTTAAGCAGCAATGGGAGGAAATGCAGTTTCAAGAACATCGGTTCCACGCCCAAGCTGAAGCTCAAGGACAACGATTCCGAGAGCAAGCAGAAAGACAACAGGCGGACATGAAGGCCATGCTTCAACTGCTTGAGAAGCCCGCTCAATCGGGGCAGGTCTTCCAGCCAGCGACCACTTCATCCACTCCAACTTTTTCGCCCTTTGATTCTACTTCAGAGCTGTGGAAGGATTATTGGTCACGGTATCTCACCTTTATGACAGCTCATGCTGTTCCAGATGACCGAAAGGCTCAGGTTTTTCTCACCAACCATTTGTCGACGATGTACAAATTACTTTCAAACCTTGCTGCACAAGAAACGCCGCCGAGAGAAATCAACGATGGATCAGATCATGGCGTACATGAAGATGCAGTTTGATCCAACCCGTTTCGTCATCCAGGAACGTTTCAAGTTCTGGACTACCATGCAACGTCCACCCGGGGAGTCCATTCAAGAGCTGACTGGACGCATACGTTCAACGCATACTTCCATTGCAGACGTCTTGGATGAAACATTACGTATGCGCTTCATTTGCTCGGTGAACAATGAAGCCATTCTTAAGGCACTTTTTAAGATGAAGGCGGACGAGCTCGACTACACCATTGCTATCCTGGTTGCTATCCAAACGGAAGACCCCGCCAAAGTTGTGAAGGAGACGGTCTACGGCCCAAAATCCGTTCCTGCATTGGCGATTGCACAGAAACCGTCTTGACAACAGCCATTGCTTGAGCGCCCTCCCAAGAAGGAAGTGTCAGTTGGACAGCAACGATGCTACCGTTGTGGCAATTCAGGCCGTATTGTAACTTCGTGCAAGTTCGAAGATGCCAAGTGCAATTTCTGCAAATTAACCAGATACTTGGAGGCTGTGTGTCGAAAGAATGCGCATTCGAAAGCTCAATCGCAAGGTGTCAAATGAATCGATGTCCTGGAAATGGTCAAAGCAGCGCCTTGCCACAACTCTGATGTCCAAAACCTTCAAGTGCCTATCCACATCAACAGGAAAGCGTTTACCCTGGAACTGGACACTGCCGCCGGTGGAAATTTCATCTCTCCTCGCGTCTGGACAGAGTTGGGCAAGCTGAAACTTCAACAGGCTCAGTGGCATTACCATTCGGCAAGTACGCATCCACTGCCGATCATTACAAGAGTGTTTTGTGGGCGTTGCCTCTGTTTTCATGCAGAGGAGACCACTTCTAGCTTTTCTGCCTGCAGGTGAATGTATACCAGTCTGCCCATCGCCCAGCACCCCCATCTTAAACGCTGTCATTTTTTCAGTTGAAAAATATGCAGAACATCCACACATGGCAATCATTTTTGACCTGCATGCCTTTCTACATCGAACACATAAATATCGCTCAACTAAACTTTCGGGTTCTCCCCAAAGATCTCGGCGCAAATAATGCAAAATATGTCTCTCAAATCCGCTGCATTACAAGTGATTGTTCTGTGCATTTAGTTTTATGTGAAGTCAAATCGACGACTGTGAGTCTGTCTTGATAAATAGTTCAAGGTTTTTCGAAGAAACATTAGTCTGCGTGGTGAGTTATGCTTCTATACAATGAAAACATGTTTTTTTTCATCTGAATACAGTCAGAAGACTTGAAATAGCATATATTGAAGTTGAAAAATTTTTGTATTTTGTTTAGAAAACGGAAATGTCCAGAAGAGTTTCAATGTTTGGGAGTTCGTATGACAATAAAATATTGTCGCCTCAAGGAGTGTGCAGAAACAAGTAAGTGAACTGCAGTTGATAACTTCAAAATAAGAATGTTTAAATGTTTTCACGAGTCGCCCAAATTCGCACAAACTTCGTTTGCGTAGCAGCAAGTGGTTTGCAATGCTTCAGTTGGGATGAATGTTGAACAAATACAAAACATTCCAAAATGATTACTTCTTTTCCTTTAAGTTAAAGCTTTGCCGCCTGACCTGCCAATCCTTCGCAGATGTAGCAAGCCAGTGGCAGAACTGGGGTTCTTATTCTCCGTGCTCTGTGACTTGTGGCGATGGTTATACGAAGCGCACGCGAAAGTGTGTCGGCAGTAATCAGAGAAAATATCAATGCCAAGGAGTGAGTACTCAAATAAAAGAGTGCAAAAGGCATCCATGCAGTGGTCAGCACAGACCTTTGTCGCTGTTTGCAGCCAACAGCAAACCGACCTCAAGTAAGTGAAACAGAAGCATGCTGGTCTATGTTTTCTGTTCAAAAAAAGTTAGTTTGAGTGAATTATGTCTTTTTTTCCATTTAATGTGGGAACAATCCCTTGCCCAAAAAGACGAAAGCTGTTTCTTTCACAAAATTCTTTTATGAAAATTCGTTCGCGCTTAAAATCCTGCAGGCCACAATTGTGACCTTTTTGATCACAATCCAACAACACTTTGGATTATATCTCCAACGAAGATTTTGTCCTTGGGTGAATCCCCCTAAACTCGACTATCGTCTTGATAAACCCACTAACTCAGCACCGTTCAGCTTGCAATAAACCAACAGTGTTTTTGACCCAAGCAATTCAAACCGTGTTTGTGTCGACTACAATAATGACATGTTACTGTTGCAACCTCTCCGGTGGTGTTGCGTTGATTGTGTGATTCACCACAAACGGGATGTGCGTGAAGAATAACACCATTATATATGTAGACCGAGCAAGCAATAGTAAGAGAGATTGTCACCTGGTAGCCCTGCCGATGTTAACGTGTGAACGATTGAACGTGATGACTAGCGTACGCGAAGAGATATTGCGAGCATGATCTCTATTGTTGCTTGCTACCACGGTGCGAAGCTTTGCGCATATGCCGCTCGGGATTTCCGATCGCAACATTACGTTGCAATTTTTTAGAAATTGTTCGTTCAAAAAGTGCCAGGATTCCCCAGGCTCTATTTTCATTTGATATGAAAGTTGCTCTGTATGAAGACTTGTCGAAATAACTAATGTGATTCTGTTTCATGCTACACAAATCGGTGAAGTTGGGGGGCCCTTTGAAATATAAGCGCTTATATACTCACACACAGTACTAAGTTTAATGGTTACATCAACAAAACGATGAGTTTGGATGTTTTTGACTTGGATCACTGTGCTTTTCAGATATATTTCTGCGCACAAAGAGGCTCATGTCGCCTGTGTGTTTCCCGTCAGCTGCCAATCTCACGTGGACCTTGGGTGACTTCAATGGCGATCAAAAGATTGATGTTGTTTGTGGTTCAGAGGAAACTGGTTTGTAAGTTGTTGTTATCCTTGTCTCTGAGTAAGGAAACTTCGTGAAGCTAAAAAATATAGTGGTGAAGGTCAAGACACAGTGTGCTTTGACAGGGACTTTATTTCTATGAAGAATTCTAGAAAAGTAACTAGTCTCTACAAAGGCGACAGAACTAAATCCATCAGCAATGTATTTTCAATTCGCTTATGGCTTCCACCCATAAAATCGGGTGAATGAAATAGTAAAGAGAGGTACAGTGGCATCAATGACTTCTCCACTGCGTTGTGAATATTAATTTTTTTCAGGTGACTTGCATTTGTTTAGTAGCTGCACTTAACGTCAAGAGCAGAACACATGATCTTCGCTCGCAATAAACGAGTCGTTTTTCGCTTCAGGAAAGTGGGTCTGAGCTCGAACTCCGGTCCTCCTGATCGCGTAACGTCCAGAATGTTCGTCCCTCAATGCAGCGAAGGCAACAATCTCGCCGCGGATATTGACGCCGACAGTTT
>Ga0210059_1002247_pt1 | contig 30070 bp, 17 predicted proteins | sample Ectturendosymbi2_FD_188042 | JGI IMG/M metagenome (GOLD analysis project Ga0210059, IMG submission 188042) | Ecteinascidia turbinata endosymbiont from Florida, USA - Sample 2 (SPAdes) (version 2) | ecosystem: Host-associated > Tunicates > Ascidians > Unclassified | place: Key West, Florida...
AGCCGTGCTGGATTCAGTACGTATTGTTTTTTTGTTTCTTGAGCTTTTTTGGCTGTTTTATGGGAATGAATGTACAGACCATAAGGTGTCTGCTACACAAGCGGGGAGCTGATGTCCGTTTTGACCCCCGTGCCCTGCGGACGCCCATGCGATTATTGACTATTTTATACCAGGTTCCATAAACAAGGCCAGCTCATCTAATAAAACGAAGAAGCGCTTTTGACTAAATTTTAGCATAAGTTAGTTTTAGCATCTTTAGCGGGTAATGTGCAGTACAAAAGTATTTTTGGCGATGATTTTCAATGAACTCAACTGTCATGTTAACACTTCTTTAGGTCTGGTGGGGGGATGCATCCCCTGCATCCCACCCCTGTGTCCGCGCCTGCCTGGTTGATCTTGGTATGAAAATAGCAGACCACACCTTATGTTCGTCTGGCCTTGCTAGCTATGCAGTTGCCCGATGTTTCTAACGATCTAGAGATATTTTTGAAACGCCCGTCTTAAAATGGCTGTGCAAGTAATTAACCCGCAACCAAATCAATTTCTTCCCCTCCTTCAGGCATTGTGTGTTAGAAAAATTGCCGTTAGACATGTGAAAAGCTTTATGAAGTCTAACAGTTGAGATGTGAGAGCGCAGTTCACACCCGAAAGCTTTATTCCTTCATGACGCAGTAGTATAGTGACCCGTTTGCGCCATGTAAAATGTTTGTTATGAGTGAAAAAATTAACTGTAAATTTTTTTTCACAAATAATTTTATCAAAAAATTTGTTTCACAAATGAGTTAAATACTTATTTCAATTGAAAGCTTATTTTTATAAAAATTATTTTTTATTTAATGTTTTCCATTGAAAATTTATTTGAAACAGTGAAAAATATATTCTCAAGAAATGTTTGTCAAAAAAAATTTCATGACAAATATTTCTTGCGTTACTGGTCGCAACTTCGCCACTTAACTTTTTTTCAAAGAAAGGTAAAACTATTTTAATGGAAAGTTTATTTTAAAAAACTTCTCGGTTGAAAAAATTTTTGAAACTGAAAAATTTTTTTCTCAAAAAGATATTTTTCAAGAAGAAATTTCATGACAAATTTTGGTTGTTACTGAACCGAACTCCGCCAGCCTGCACAACTCTGGCGTCGAAGAGTTTCCCATTTTAATTTTTGAATGAACTATGTTGTAAATTTGCATGTTAGATTTTGCTGCATTATTTTTCAATATAGCATTTGTATCCAAGTTGAGGAATTGATTTTCGTTTCGATCAGTCTATTTTTGACCTTTCACCAGAGCCCACGACCTTAAAATACAGTTAGTACAAAAGCGTCTGGGGTTCAGCCCCATATCCCAATGGGAGTTGCAGCATTTCCAAAACAATCTATATGCATTTTTCCCGGTTTGTTTGCAAAAGTTGTAGTAATTCCAATTCTATGCATCATAAGCTCTAACCACTAACCAACTTATGCATACCCTCTCAAATGCAAGGAAATGGTAAGAAATCCTTTTACTTACTCCAGAGTTATATCCAGCGGTACAGCTTACACATTTTTAGCCTATAAGAGCAAGCTTCAGTCTGAGGCAAACCCTACAATAAGGTACAATAACGTCCGCTACAAGCATTATTACAAACACGTACGATGACCTTTCGTACGTTGCACCTATGACATATCCACTGTACTTCGATTAATCTAATTCTAAACACGTGGTGGGAAAGGCAAAACCACGCGTTTTCCGTTTATTCCCGCTTACTAGTGTTTCCAATTCGGGGCAGAATTTTAAAACCCGTTTTTTTCGGTTTTTGAAATGAATGCGATTTTGACCGATAAAAGTTCAATATCATTGTGAAATTACTACTGTTGGTCCCTGCGCAATTTATTAGCGGAATTATTAATTAAAGTTAAGCACAGTTTTTCAATGATGTTTATAATACTGACGCATGACAATCAAGGCACACTTTCATCGTTCAGTCTGTTTCTGAGTTTTGTGTCAAATAGTCCCGTGGCTGAAAAAATCCTCTCTGGTTCCATTGATTTGGGCTTGATTGTAAGTAAGGCATGGAACAGTTTTTTCAAGGTTATTTGACCTCTTCTTTGTAGCCTCAAAAAGACTCATTTCCTTTTTCACACTTTGTAATCGGATCTCTTCAGGTGTCGGAATAGTTTTGTGGTCTTCACTCCCAAAGATTACATGGATTCTGTGCTTTGATTTCAAATGGTTGATCAAGCTTTCGGTGCTTGCACCACCTCTATTTGTATAACTTGTATAACAGAGCACAAATTGCACTTTGGTGTTGGTTGAGCCTTTTTTTATAAGAAATGACTCTAAGCTTCTGATTTTCTTTGATTACTAACGTCTTTAAACTGAATGTGTATGATTACAAATCTACTTAAAGTCACTTCTAAAGGAAAGCCAAATATTTTGTGGAAAGTTATTGCAAATTGAAAAGGAACGAATCGATTTTGCAATGAATCACAGCTTGTTGATGCCCTAACACATAACAGCTTATAAATGAACTTACTAGTAACTACGAAACTACGGCATAGCTTTGAAGAACTACCTCGCGTGGAAGTTATGTAATTAGGTTAGCGAAAAGACAAAGGTTCGCGTAGACACCTATTATGTGCAAAATGACCTCACGATCCGTCTAAATAGGTCAATTGAACGAAAATATAAACGGACCAACAACGAATTTACGATAGTCACCGAGAAAAACCCGCACCTTGTGCCTCATGATAATAGCTAAATGTTCAAACGTGCTAATTTGGCCGTTACACGCACTAATCTGCAACTTGAGTATTATAAGAATTACTAATATTTGAATGCAGCAGCAATTCAATGTTTTTTAAAATACCCAGGTTTGGTAGTTGAAAAACCCCTGGTTTCGGGTAGTAGAAAATAACCAAAAAAACGGGTTTCGGGTTTGGGAAAACCCGGGTTGGAAACACTACCGCTTACAAAAAGCAGGCTTAATTTAAAACCCACTTCATTAACAAAAACATACAGCATTAGACTTCTTTGAGAGGATGCGAAGCAACATCCCGTAAGAGGAACAAGATAAGCGATGATTTAGTACATATAAAATTGTATTGGATTTGGTAATTGTGTTTTAATCTTCTTTGCAACTTTCCGGTGAACTTCGGGACTGTAGATTTAATCTGTGAACTTTCGTTCAGCGGAGTTTCCTTCGTCTTGGATTGTACATCGTGTTTGTTTAATTAAATTTTGAACCATGACAGTTACTAGTGATACAAGTCTGTTCTCTTATGTATCATGTCGTCAAAGTTATGGAATTGGCCTGACTTTCATTGATCCAGTCCCTTTTCTTGACTTACGATTGTTATACGTACAGTAATACCTACTACCGACAAATATTTAGCACACTTCATTATTTATATATGTACTGTAGCCTAATGCACATACGTCACTTGTGCTGTTTACCTCTTAATCTTTCTGGCTTATTATCTTTCCAAAGGTAAGATGAGCCAGAGGCAGAGCATAAGTTACTTTGAATTAGTTTCCAAGCTGTTTTGTTGTTTTTGAACCTTTGAGTTGGATTATGTATAGCCTAATAACAGTGATAGGATTTTGGATAAAAAAGGATTTGGATTTTAAAACTGTCAGTTTTCAGATTTGGGTTGGATTTTAAAATAAATTTTATGATCGGATTTGGATTTGAAAAACGTGAATTCGTTCTTCTCTGAGAGTTAGACTCAATAACGAAAAATATTTCGTGATGTATTTTTGAAAAATATTTTTCTAAGCAAATATCTTTTTGTGTTTCAAATAAATTTTAATTCAAATAATTTCTTTCACAAGTAAAGTTTTGTTATGAAAAACAAATTTTTTTCTTCGTAAACTCTATTTATGAAGAAAGCTTTTTGCAGTGATATTTGAAATACAGTATAATAATGATTTATTTGGCGAAAACAGTGTCCCCATAAAATAGCAACCAGTGTGTCAGCACCAGGCTTTTTCACAGTAAAGATAAATTGAAGAAGCGAGTGACCTACGTTTAGGTTCTCTATCTGGCCTCACTGTAGTGGCTGTAGTCCATAAGAAAACGTTCCAACAGGTTACAACTTTTATTTTTGAAATTAGCTAATTACTTTATTGTGTAAAAGACTAATGCAACTGTTGCCGTAATCTTCTTTGCCCTCAACTATTTAATACGAATCTGCTTTCGTGGAATGCAGAAAATCGTGCAAAAAGACCTAAAGCACTAGAAAAAATTTGCGTAAGCACTTCAAGTTTTGTGGAAATTAGATATTTACCAACCAATCCTTCGTGCTGTGAAAGCATTTTGATGTATTTTATGTTTGAAATTTTCTAACATTTAAGAAGTTTACGATTTATCCTTGCTGGTGCGCGAACTTAGAACATGTGAAGAGACAGCGTCCTCATTATCATTATCTGTGCGCACAAACTGCATTGAAAGGAAAAAGAGAAGTTGCTATTAAAAACCATATAAAAAGTCATTTGAAACAGAAGTACATTTCATCTAAAATCAAACAAACTGGAGTTCAAGATGAAAATGCAACTGTAGAAAAAGCTGAAAATGACGCAGCAAGTCCTGACAAATGTTAGATTAATAACTAGTCCCATCGCCATGTGGGGCTTTAGTGGGCTTATGCCCCCAAGCAAAGCTCCAAGCTCACCCAAATTGAACTATGAAACACTGTAAATCAGTGGAGCTTTTATCAAATTTTCAGAATATCTGTCCTCTGCAGAAACGTGAAGACCCCATTGAAGATTTTGTGACGACGGTTCTTTTAATGGCCGAGATAAAATAGGTAGCAGCGATGACAGAAAAGACTCTTTCACAAGTAAAAAGATCCAACACATGATAAATGTCCTTTCTGTGATCAGAACATGCAAAAGCGAAAATTTCGTAGGCATTGCAGAAAAGAACAATAAAAGAAATAGCTCAGTGGTAAAGTGTCTGCCTCTCAATTGTAAATTGGGTTTTCGATCCATGGCCGTTGAGTGAATCGCCGTAGCGCTAGCTCCTTGGGCAAGAGCGTTCACCTCAGTCGCCTCGGAAAGAAGCAAAATTTCAGGCTTCGGCCTGCTGCCAATTGCCGTCACCATAAATCAAATTAAAAAACAATGAAAGAAATAGTCAATGCAGCAATTTGCGATGACTTCAAGAAGGGAATTGATCTTGTTCGCAAATCTTCCCACTGTGGAATTGTTCATCCATGTCATGTGAAAATATTTAGGTCAAGTTTAAACGAAGATTTCGTATTACAACGCGAGGACCAAACCTGCATTGTTATTCTTAGTGTTGCGTGGAGTAGCTTAATAGGGCCGGCCTTAAAGCCGGTGCACCCGATGCGGCTGCATTGGGCCCCGCGCCATGGCGTTTGGAATGGTTGTTCATTTTTGCCAGATACACCTTGCACACGAGAATTGGAGAAAGGTTTACAAATATCATTGTTAAGAAATAATTACCTCGTTTGAATGAATGAGCAATCTCATTTGAATGAATGGTGAAAAAATTTCCTAACTACATCGAACGTTATCAAACGTGCTCAATTCTCATCCCCGAGCGTTATATCTGCCCTCCATCACGTCCCACTCTTCATGGATGAATTTGGTTGCTTCTAGTGCCAGTGGAGACTGAAGTAGACCTACAGCTACTGCAAACAAGGTGCGTATTGAATCAATACTATTGATTCAGCTCGCAATGAACAGATCAAGACGAGTGTCTGTCGTATTAACGTTGATGGCAGTTCTGCTAACGTAACGTTGTTCAGTTCTCGAAAGATTCTTCTTTTTCGGAAAGTTTATGGTTAGTTGCTTACGGGCAATCTGCATTTTAACAAAGGCTTGCAGTTTTGCTTCATGGAAGATTTTGACAGACTAGGTAATTTATTATTTTATCAAAATAAAATTAATTGTACCACATTGAAACAAACGACAAAAGATGAGTGGTTACTAATCCTGTGGAGGCCACAAATCTCATGAAAACCCGCGAAAAATTTTGTGAAGTGTTCACACTTAAATATGACTCCTTTCTTTTGTCCACAAAATTGTTCGGCGTTATTTGTCGGTCCTGCAAGCACTTATATCATCTACCGCCCCATCAAACTTTTATTGCGAATTGCCTATTTGCCAGCGCAGATAGGTAGAAAAACCACCACTCCAAAGTCCCATGCAGGTTCATAAACGTAAAGGACACTTAAAGCTGCTCTGCAGCTTAACCACGCAAGGTGAAAATTGTGAATGTCATCCAGCACACTCGTTCCTGTTTATCAATATATTGGGCGATGGGAGGAAGCTGTCAACTCCATCGACTTCTCGCACTCCAACTACAAGGCGTGCAGAACAGTCAGCAAACTTACAGGTAGGTCTGGACGCTCCTCTCACCTGTGCCCCGTCTCGGCAAATTCCATCGTCTCGCAACTCGTTAAGAACGGGGCACACAGAACCGGCGGCCACGAGTCCACCAGGCTCGTCAACAAGCAGTTGCCGACCTATGGAAGATTCCAACACCTAAGAGTCATAGTATTTCTGAACCCTTTAGGCCGGAGGAGTTCGCTGCTGCCCTCAGAAGCCTGAAGCCAGGAAAGTCTCCGGGATTGGATTCCATCTTCCCGGATTTCATACTTCACGCTGGGTCGGCTCTCAAATCTTAGTTTTGCGACTTCCTCACTTCCTGCATGCGTCAAATCAAAATTCCAAATATCTGGAGAAGAGCACTAGTAGTTGCGATCCCCAAGCCAGAAACCCACTGGGGGACCCAAAGAGCTATCGTCCTGTATCTCTGCTGTGCGTCCCCTTTAAAATCCTCGAGAGACTCATCTACGCTCGTGTCGAAACAATCATCGACCCAAGCTGCTGCGATTGCTGCCTGATAGACACGTGGTCCACATGATCATGGAGATGGTTGGCAATCGCAGCTTTGCCCTTACCACCGGAAATGGCCAAAGGAGCATGTTACGACGCCTCAAGAACGGTGTCCCAGAGGGATCTGACCTGGCGCTTCTTCTCTTCAACATCTACATCTCTGACCTGCTGAACACCATCTCCAGAAAGTATTCATATGCTGACGACCTGGCTATCATGCACGCTGATGGAGACTGGCAGGCAGTGGAAGGGGCGCTGAGCAAGGACATGGCAACGCTAGGTGAATACCTCCACACTTGGAAGCTAAAGCTCAGCACTACAAAAACGGTGTCGGCAGTCTTCCATCTCAACAACAAGGAAGCTAAGTGTGAGCTTAAAGTCAACTTCAACAGCGAAACCCTGCCCTTCTGCTCCGAGCCCAAATACCTCGGAGTAACATTGGACAGATCGCTCACGTACAGACCCGTAGCCACGGGGGGGGCATTCGGGGGCAGTGCCCCCTCAATTTTTTTTGTGCCCCCCCAAATGATTCAAACTCGAAAAACTAACAAATTTTGCAAATATTCGTTTTCAATCTGCTTTAATTGCTACGTCAACTCACAACACCACCACACGTTGCATAAAAAACCTAACCTCATTGTTACAAAATCAATTGTACTAAGGAACGTCCATGGTAACAATTTCGCTTTGTAACGTCACAGTCACTGAAGACAGTCTTTCGTAACCGTTTGCGCAGTCTCTCTGTTAGCGCGAACAATGCCATGGCACTATGAAGCGGACAATGGTAATTTCATAATATAAAGTCTTAACCAGCGTCCTCTCTAAGAAAATTTTAGCAAATGTAGGTTTTAGTGAGCATCAGAATTCTAAATGAGTTGCTAATTTGGCAAACTATTAGAATTTAGAACAAGCATAAAGTCTTATAAAAATACGACCAAAGTAGGGTTTACACATTTATTTCAAATAGCTTCTCCTTGTTTTCCTGCTTTTCCAAAGTTTTAGAATGTTGCAAGTGCACGAGAACCAGATTTTACTGCGCTAATGTATTGGTGTACTGCGCAGTTTGCGCACCTTAGAGGGAATATTGGTCTTAGCCTTGCTTGTAGTTGTAGATAAAGATGATATCCCTCAAGAAAAATTCCTCGGAGTATATGGATTTCAAAAATTTGATGCAAAGTCCATTTCAGAAAGAATGCTTTCGATCTTGCATGAATTGATTTGCGGAAACTTCTTGCACAATGCTACGATGGAGCGTCGGTGATGTCGGGAAAGCACGGTGGAGCGCAAGCTTTAATTAGTCAGCATGTTAAACGTTACGTTCCCTACATTCAATATTTTAATCACCAACTTCATTTAGTGGTTGCTCATGTGTGCGACGGTTTACCTGTTGTTCGCGGGTACTTTGACATTTGCAATTTGCTAAGCAAATTTTTGTCCACTTCCAGAGTTTCTGTCATGTATAAAAAATTTGGCGGTGACGCCATGGCACGACTAATGGACCAAAGGTGGTCTGGTGATTATAAACCACCCAGTCTCTGGTGAAAAACTTTGCTGAAGTTAGAACAACGCGGGAGTAGTTTATCTCTTCTGAAACAAGCGATGAGGAAATAAGCATTAAAGGGGCTGATTAGCTTGCAGCATTAGCAAGCGGCAGTTCATTTTCGAAAACGAAGTGATGAACTTGATTTTAAATCTCGCTCCAGCAGACAAAATCTTGCAAGTGCAACAGCAATCTAGCAGCTTGGTTGCATGTTACGATGTAACTACTTATTAAATCTACTATCACAGAGATCAGAAAATTAAGAAACGATGCAGAGTTTGAAAAAATACTGCAAAAATTAAAGCTTCCATTAAAGTTATCTCACCCTCCAAACAAGCGCAAAAGTCAGTTTCGTGTCGATTCAGAGAGGACGTCATAACAGAACACATCGGAATTCACAGTGGAGGTGAGAGTTTGAATTTGAAAGCATCTTACTTTTAAATCATTGATACTATTCGGAGCGAGTTCAGCCGGGCCACCGGTTTTCGGAGTTTTATGTCTCTCATCAAATCTTTGCGTGCTCTTTCACCGGCATCGAATTGCTTCCTCGACAAGGAAGAATCACAGCGTCTTTGCTTTTCAATCAATTCAACTACCAAGAGTATCAGCGAAGATCTTGTCGATGCTGAAACGACTATTGTGAAAAGCATTGTCTCATCAAAGCTGCCTGATGTGCTTTTCAATGAAAACACCCGCATGAATTTGGACCAGTTTTTAAGATGGTTTTGGAAATACAAAGCAACTTTTCCCACCATATTTGCTGCTGAGCGCGGGCTTAATTGTAGGAGTTTCGACAGCCACATGCGAAACAAGCTTCTCTAGTGTGGTGTGGATACCCACACCTTATCGCATAGGTGCATGACACACTACCGTAAACGTCAGCTGGTTTGGTTACGTTTTCAAAAAAATGAACAGCTGCTGTGGCAAGCGAAGACATCATTTCTGAATTTTCAATCAAAACTCGAAGACTGCATCTTTAAAGTATTCTATTAAATTGATACTGCCAGTGCCTCCATACGTATTACTAATCTACAGTATCAGGCTATGTAGCAGGTGTCAAAACTGCAGCTTTTGTGACAGTTTATGCTCAAATGTCTTTTCTTGGTACTTTTATGTTTTCGTTTTTCGTTGTACCCGGGGGCGTAACGAAGGGGGGAGCAATTACCCCGGCGCCGAACCACCATGTGGGCGCCGAAAAATCCCAACAATGTCACAAGTACTTTCTTCAATACAGCACATTTGCTCCCGAAAGACCTCAGGTTCAAATATGGGAGCGCCAAACTTGCTTCTTGCCCCGGGCGCCATCTAACCTCGTTACGCCCCTGGTGCCACAAGACGTTTTGAAAACTGCGGGTGTTGATAAAAGGTAGAATGTTTATATGCTACAGTACATAGTTCGACTTCTAGCTGTTAATGGGAAAGATTGATTGATTGTTTCAGTGACCAATAGAATGTGTGTATTTATTATATATAATTTCGTGCATTCTTGTGACTCTTGCGAGAAATTAGAAAGAGTTTATTTCGTACCAGTGTCTTCACTTTAAATACTGATACGAATACAATTGGTTCAGTTTGGTTGTTTATGCCAAAATATTGTTATGTTTTTCAAAAAAGTTAACAGTACATTAGGCAAACATCAAACAAAGTGAATCAAATGCAGCAAACAGGCCTCAGACATTGGGCGTAGTCATAAAAATATCTTGAAGCATAAGCAAAATGTTTTTCACGTTGGTTTTCTTTGTTGTTTCCAGGAAGCGCATAACTAAACAAATGTCCTTAGTTTTGTGTTGAAAATTTTTTTGGGAAAAAGCCATCGTTTTTGAAAATTTGAAGAAGGCGCCGGAGTCTTGCTAGGCTACCCACGGCACATGGCATGCAATCAAAAATCTTACGTGATCAGACCGAAAACAGACAACTAGCAATATGTTACCCAGTTAATCGATGAAAATTATTAAAAAGCTTTGTTTGAAACATACAATACAACAAAAATAGTGCCCCCTAAAATTGTACTTTGCCCCCCCAAAGGCTAAAACCTGGCTGTGGGCCTGCTCACGTATCGCCGACACCTCGAGTCGCTTCGCAAGAAGCTGACATCACGCGTCGCACTCTTGAGGCGGCTTGCTCGCTCCGGCTGGGGTGCTGGAGCAACAACGTTGCGAACAGCCACCGTAGCCCTGGTGCACTCAACTGCGGAGTACTGCGCTCCTGTTTGGTGCCGCAGTGCTCATACCCGCCTCACTGACCCCTCCATCAACGACACCTTGTGAATTGTGACTGGATGCATGCGTCCTACACCAGCCAACAACCTTCCAATCCTGGCAGGCATCCAACCTGCTGAGCTTCGTCGCAGTGGAGCCACACTATCTCTAGGACGCTGAGCCATGGAGCCTGGACACCTACTCCACTCAGCGCTCACCCTCCCATCGAGTCCACATGCACGGCGCCTCAAATCATTTGTGCCCGCCGCACAAGCAACTCATCAGTTTGTCTGACAACAACATACGTGCAGCGCAGTGGGCGGATCGTCAATGGAATGCGGAGTGGGCGGACAACCCCACAAGACTCCGCATTTTAATTCCAGACACCGGTACCCACCACCCCAGAATGAGCCTCCTAAGAAGAGCCTTGGTCCGGCTCAACCGTCTCCGCACCGGTGTCGGACGTTTCCGCTCCTGCTTGTACAAATGGGGTATGGCCACCTCTGCGGCCTGTGAATGTGGCGCAGAAAAACAAGCCGTCGACCATGTTGTCCTCCAATGTCCAATCCATCGACGTCGATCTCCCCATGGACTGCATGGCCTGACGGTTATAGACGATTAGACAACCGAATGGCTGCTCAACACCTGGCCCGAAATCTAGCGCGGCCAAGCAGGGGATAAAAGAAAAACTCACTCAAAAGAAAATATTGGGCGGCTGTATTCTTCTGTTTCATCAATCACCCACGCGCATTATATATTACGTTTGATAAATGATTATGCAACTGTGACGTGGTAGTGAAAGTCTGTGTGCATTACATTTCTAATTCATAAAAGCAATCCTCATTCCAAATGCCTGCATAATGAAGTATAATGAGTAAGTTATATTACAAACGTGGGCTTTGGGGGAACGCAGGTGCATGGGTTGCTCTCTTGTAAAGTTTGCTTTTTTCGTGTATGCGTCATAAACCGGATAGTTGATCATGAGCCCAGACGTTACCTTTATGCAAGAACGCGTCTGCGATTGTGGTTACCGGAAGCGAGATAGGTAATCAGTTAATCCTAACAGTTTTCTCCAAGTTACCTGTTCTTCAACCGAAAATGTCGTTCAACAAGAGCGAAGAAATTGCATTGTTAGTTCATTTCGGTTGTCAGTTCGGTTTCATTGGCATAATTTTGCATTTGCGCTCGCCGCTACATTGCTGAGCTTCCTTCACAACTTTCGGCTTAATTACTAGTGGTAGCTACACTCATGGGCGTCCCCAGGGGGGAGCAAAACTGGCATTTGCCCCCCCCTGGAAATTGGGACTAAGAGCTAAAAATTTCTAGAAAACCTGAAATCAACAGCTTAGTTCCGATTATTTCACTCACGGCCTCTTAAGATGTCTTAAGTAGGTTGTTTTTCACTTAACTCTTGCAATGACAGTTTTATTGGGGGTATGGCACCCGCACTGCACAAAAGCCAGGTTCACTGTTCGGGTATCGTGCAGTGACTACGTCTGCTCCTTTGCCTGCAAAGGCAGGATTCGAAACTTGGGAGCAGATTGTTCTACTATTGGTCTTTCATTTCGTAACAACAACATGGCAACAAATCTTCAAAGGTTCATTTCAGTTACCCAGTGTTGCCATTTTAGCTGATTTTCTGCTAAATCTACGAGGCTTTGCTCACTGTTAACAGCAACATTTTCAATCTAGCAGTGAGCTGATTTCTAGCCGAATTTAAAAAAACGTTTGACAGGCTTAACAGGTAACAAATTCTCTGAAAAATTTTACAGCTTTGCTAACTCTAATTCATTTAGAGCTTTTCTAACTCAGTCTTGAAAGCTAAATGCACTCTATGGGTGCGTCTGCAGTCTAAATTTTTTTATATGCACAATGCGCATACATTGTAAAATAAAAATTTCCTATGACCAAATTTTTCGAATACTTAATTATTTCCAGATCATGTTTTTTTTTAAAAAGGAACATCTGTCAAAATTGACAATTTTTTTCAAAAGCACGATTATTAAACCTAACCTATTAAAAGGTTAGGCTTTTGAAAATAGACCTTACGTCATTGAAAAAGCACCAAAATAGATTTTTAAAAGTGCACCAAAAGAAGCGGTAGCGATAGCTCGCTAGATTTTTGTCAGCAGCGATAGCAGTAGCGCCCAGTGGCGTGCAGTGGTCTGATGATGCCCGGGACGACTGCTTGACTGTATGCCCCCCTACGAAATTCTGGTATTGAGCAGTGGCGTATGGTGGTCATTGTTACTGGATATCCGCTGTTTGTGGCGTCACAGTATCAGGCACGTAGCCAGAAAGTTTGATAGCGAGGTGACAAACAACAACCAAGTTTCATCTTGTAAATATTTTAAATGCGCTTTGTTTTTAAAGCGTCATCCATAAAAAGTGCATTTTCTGGCGCTTTTTTTCTAAATAATAAGTTCAGATTTAAGCCAGCAAATCGAAACTTTATTTTCGTTGAGTTGACAAGTTTCAAAAGTTAGTTTTAGTGAATTTCCAAATACTCTGCATCAAAACCACCATTTTCTCGTAAATTTTTTTTGCAAAAGCGCGCGTAAAAATCTAGATGCTATAAGTGCACGATATGCAATATGCTTTTTGCAGCCAATATTGCAGTTGAACAAAAAGTCATCGTGGCAGCCATTATGATTTCGCTTTTTTATATTTACACACTTCTGATGTACACCAGCACACATTCAATCGAAGCCGAGTAGCGACTTTGCGCTAAAACACCGACTCCCGAATTAGGTCTACAAAACTTGCGCATAAAATTCGATCTTGTCCAATTCTTGAGTGGCTGGTTGACGAGTGCAGCTGATAACGTAAAAGCTGGAGTATGTTATGGTGTGTGAAAAATGCTTGGAATGTGTGTCATTAAACGCTGTGAAATGCGACTGCGGTAGCAATTTTGTACGCTACTTGCACTAAGCTTGCTTTCCAAATACGATTAGAGTTAACAAAATAATTCACAAATATGATGAAGACAATATAGTAAATTGGGAAAGTTGCATGTTCTCTAAGCAAACTTCCATACGCTTGCCCCACTCAGTCTACACAAAGTGTGAGAAAGGTTGGGTATTTGCGAAAAAGAAGCCACAATCGACTATCACTACGGCTCTGCACTAAAGTTAAGAATACGTGTCGCCACAGTTAACACAATGGTTGTTATTTGATGTCGGAGTGAGAAAAGACATTTGGCGGAAGGCAACCAATACGAAGACGATATTATAAAAGAAAGTATTGCTCTTTCAAGAAGGTCTTCTGATTAAGGCATCCAGTAGTGAGATGAGGCTATAATAGAAACACGTGGTGTATTCGAGAAAATGTAGCAGGAGCGATCTTACTCCTTAGGGCTTAAATGCCTTGGAATTTTAGCTGACAGCCAGGTGATGGCCACCGCCCGGGCCGTGCGACCTACCTCAAACGATGCGCTGCTGTCTTACAGATCCGCGGATGTCTTCACTGATCCTCTGGCCCAGGGGTCTCCAAACTTTTTTGTCCGAGGGCCACATAAGCTAATAAAAAATATGTCGAGGGCCGGACGTTTTACGCAATGTGATTGTCTCGGTATATGTTATATTTTACCAAATCAACAACTTTTTCGCAAACATATTTCGCAGTTTTTTTTCAACATTATATTTTTCATCATTAAAAAAATGGCTTCGCGGGCCGGATGAAATGGTCTCGCGGGCCGTAGTTTGGAGACCCCTGCTCTAGCCCAATCTGTTCGCGAGTTATGGCCGTTGATAACTTTAAGAGCCATGATCGTGTCTTTCGCGGGCCTTAAACCTACAAACTTTAAAGCAAGCGCACAAATGATTGGAAAACTTAGAGATGCATACTTAAAAGGTTTCCTGTAAGATTTCGAGGAATCGACCGGCTGTTCTCTGCTTTCATAACTTAGCGATTCAGACTTGCACATATCTGTATTCCAGCATTATTCTCCGCAAAGACGACGCAGTCGAATCAATGAGCTAGTTAAGAAATCAATTTCATGTAAATATACGCATCTTCAGACTTTAAAATTGCAAGCAAAAGCTTACGAGGGAAATAATGAAGAACTAAAGTAAGAGTAAAGCACGCTAACTGTAGTCTGCTGTAAATCAAACTTGAGCTGTGGCAAGTGACAATTGCAAAATAGGCTGCTCTCACCAAAGCTGAAAATGTAAGTGACGCCACAAGGCGGTGCTTAGTGAAATCATGGCGGGCAGCGAGACACACAATCAAATGATTATTGTGTAAAAAAGGTTGCCTTGACATCGTACGCTTGACTGGCTTATTCTAGCGAGAGCCCTTAATATGGTGATTGTCGAAAAGGGCGACGCAAAAGTCAGTAAATAGATTACTAGATGTGTGGCAAAAGAGGGAATCAAGCAATTGGTCATAGCAAAATAACAAAAGTCAGAATCAACAACGAATTTTTTCACAGTTTTACTCGCAGTCTGAAGAAACGGAAAAGCAGAGTTCACTTGTGGGGTAGATGGATTCCGGTCTTACAGCAGAACTGTAGTTTGAAAAGCCAACAGAGTACAAAATACCATCAGACTGACGAGAGGGGACATCACCCCACTCAGAAAGCTCGGCGATTGCGTTTTTCGGGATTGTTAGCCACGCATCATGGCAGTCAGAATCACTGACTGCTACAGGTCGATCAGTTTCAAGAATGCTTTTCTTATTACTGAACTGAGAAAGATCAGAACGTTCTTCAACAAAGCGATAGTTTCGATTTCGAGGGCCGTTTGGTGGTGCGAACGCCGAAACCTTGTATACAAAAGTAAGATTTACGTCGCACTTGGGTTATATACTATGCAAAAACTGGAACAATCAGATAAAGTTTAAGAACATGTCGAACAAGTTGAGGACTTAATAGACAAGTAAGTAAGGAAATAATAAATTAATAAGCATAGAAATAAACAAATATTTCATGTGAAACTCACGCTAAATTGCTTCGGTAGATCAGAGGAACCGATATGCATGGTGTTGGGTGATGTCAGACTAGATTCACTGGACAAGGCTTGTTTTTGTGACGAGAATTCTTGGTGTTTCACAGTTAGCTGTTGATGTTTTTTTTGTACCACTGGAAAACGGTGTTCTGCAACAGCTCTTTTCTGCTCTTCTGTTTTATGTCTTTTCACAACTTTTATAGATTCGCTTGTAACCTGTACAGATGCAGGCATGTTGCAGCATTTGAAATGTTATGACAAACAAAAAGGGATGATGTATTTAATAAACAATGAACTGATCTTAACTTACTTTGTTACAAGAATTATCCAACGAATTGTTAAATGATTTAATGGGAAGAATAGTTCAAGTAGTGACATACTTTTGAATTACAAGATGCTTCAGTCGGCTGCATACTGCCTTGAACAGGAGGAAAACTTGTTAAAGCAGGATATCCCCCATTCTCAGGTCGAGGTTTTGGCGCCATGTAACCTGAAAGATTTAAATATTATTATCTACATTTTGTACAAGACTTCACAAATGCTGAAAAGCAACAAAATCCGTGTGGGGCAAAATTACGACAACGCTGTTATCAACAGACATGCAACTTCAGTCTGATCTCAATGAAGTGGTGAGAGTGACCGAAGCATAAATATCCTACCTCTTAAAAGTCATCAGTAATGCCAGCGTGTCACTTAGTGCAGGGCCAAAAAAGTTCCTGGCATAGTACTGGGCAGTAAGAATAAAATGCTCTCAGGTGTGGTCGCAACTTGTCTGATCACAGTGGCGCAGTCAGAATGAGGCCGAGGAGGCCATGTTCCCCCTCGAAACAAGCTTGCGCAGATTGTTTCACTGGTGCTTTATATCAATTTTCAACTGTTAGAAAATAAACGGAAGGAACATTCGGACTCCAGACGACGTCATTGACTGGCCCCTCCCGAACAAAATTCTTGGCTGCGCTACTGTCTGATCTTGGTAACAATTTAAACAAAACATATGACCTGAAAAACGCGAGATTGTGAACAATCCACGCAAACAATTTTTACTTATCATCTTTTTAGTTTTATTATCATTAACGAGAAATTTATAAAGCGGAGGTTATGTATATATAGCTGGCGTTTGGGTATAATGAAAACGAGTACACGAGTGCAGAACGAGTGCAGTAGTTGGTGAGGAAAACTGAGGTGTAAACCACGCTTTTTTTCATTAAACGCTTGTGTGCTACCAGTTACCTCACAACAGGCCAAAACAAATTTGCAGACCAAACACAATTCATTGCGATTCAATCCCTGGTGTGCGGAGTTTTAAACCGGAGTGTTTAAATTTCATTCCTTTTTTTTCATGGTTTGCGTACATATTTAAGTTTCTTTTCTGCCGTGACTTTTCAGCATGTTTTGATGGGTCTTAAACGAACTCGCAACCTTAGCGCACGTAACAGTTGAGATAATCAAGAATGAAGTATTTAATTTTAGCGCAAGCTACTAGAACTGCTGCTAGATTAATTTGTCATTGATAGAGTGCCGATAAGCAACCAACCTGGATATAATGCTTGAGCAATATTATTCAATCCTTCACAGTGAAGAGCGTCTAGCAATGACGCAGCCCAACATTCGTAGTGCAAGACTTCGTTTAGCAATGTGTCTGTTGCTCTAGCTCTTCCCTTGTTTGTTTGCTGCTCTTTGATTAAGTTCTAAACAACGTAGGCATCAAATGATGAAGGTTTTACTTCAGGTTGTCACCGAATTTTCGCGAAAGTACAACTTGAACCTAAAGACTTTCGTGCCAGAAGAAAATGTGCTAATTATATACAGCATGATCACAGAAGCACAGGTCGAGAAGGGGCTAATGTGGCATCTGCTTAATGGAGAGTTTTGTTATTCTCCCAGAAAAGAAAACAAACGAAAATTGAATGAAGTCGCTTTCGCGTTGAAAACCTCAGTGTGACACATTGTGACTTTTACGAGTTGAAAATCACAAAACAAGCAAAAATCTTACAGCAGTTTGTGGGGGGATTGCACTTTTCATGTGACTCATCAAAGCAACTGGGTTTGCTCTTTTCATAATTTCTTTTCTCATTGTAGGATGTTTTATCATCGGCTCAACCATTTTGTCCAGCAACACCTTATCCGGAAAACTCCTGTTGTGCAAAGTAGAGTAAAAAATAGCACATTTGTCTCACGCGGGTTCCAAAACATTTCAATAAGTTGTAACGTAATACGACACAAGTTACATGACTGCAATATAAAGTTAACAATGTTCGAGTCCGAATCTACATTTAATTTTAATTCGACCGCTTTGGGAGTCAAATTTAGATTTTACTGTAGTCTATTAAGTGAAGCAGACTCGATTTAGGAGTTGGGTGGAAAGTAAAGTGAAAACGCAAGTAACTGTGATGTATATGCTACGTACCAACATTTTTAGTTTGCAAAAACATTGAATTATATATTTTTTTAATGGACATCAAAACAAGCGTTGCATATGCTTTTGTGACTTGGAAACAGAGTAGGATAAAAAGTTCTTCAAAAGAATTACTCTTTCCACAAAAGATGTCTGTACGGCAGTTATTGATGAGTAGGCCTAGTGTTAGTGAATTGGCTTTTTTAACGAAATAATGGTTCACAGTCAGTTGATCATACAGCATTACGTAGCGTAGAATATAATGCAGAAGCTATAGCATATTTAGGAGCAAAGTTCTACATAAGCAACAACTTTTACTGGTTCCTTCGTCACAAAGGATTGGTGAAATACCATGAGGTCATCTAGTAGTCTACCAACCCTGCAATACAGCTTTCAGTACTATCATTATTCAAGTGAAAGAAAAGACAAGGTGATAAAAGCAAGCACACAAATGATATTTACAGATGAGTGCATGCTTAAGTAGCCTACACACAGTTATCATGATGAGATATTTAATTTCACTGGGGTGGAAAGAACAAAACACTGAAATTAATGTGCATTTATTTGAGAATGCAAGTGATAAAGGAGACAAAAAACAAGTTGGATGAAATATCAAATAACAGACAGATAAAGAAGACTAACCCACATTAGAAAGGGAAAAGTTGGAGTGCCTGTTAAAGCATAAAATACATAGATAAACATCATTGAAAAAATCACATGGTATGAAAGCACAATGAATGAACAACGCAAGATGAGTTAACGAGTTCCGTTTGTTTCTTCCCACCATCTAACTTAAGAGAGTAGGTAGTTTTTGTACAGTTGTTCGAAGTCAAATCAGATGGAAACTTGATGACTGATTGTTTCATATGACTCAGCTAATAAACAGAAACAATACAAAGAGCTATCGCGCAGTAAGGAAGCCAATTGTCAGTGAACATTAGAAAAAATAAAAACACAATGGCAAAATAACTGAGCAATTTTAAGCAAAGAGTGTCACATAGGATTGGTGAAGGACAATGGTGGTCATCTAATCAACCAACCCCGTTTATCACTTTTTGAAAAGTGTTGAAAAACAACAGTTGGAAAACAAATAAGCGCATTTAGAAAAACAAACAAACAAACATAGAACACGGTGAGGTAAATTTACGGATGAGGAAAGCATGCCTATGTACACAAAGCAGTGGTCCTTTATGTGGTCAGGTGTTTCTGACCATACCTTGGGTCCAATGAATTTAAGAGAGCATTGCCTCTGAGAAGAGTTTATCGTTGGAAGGAAGAAATTTTTGAAGTTACAAGTCTGGTGTGATAATATGAACTGTGAATAGATTTGAAATAGCTTAATGGCTAAAATGTGGTGGGAGTAGATTGTTTTCATAAGAATTCATAAACTTACCAGCAGATATTTTAAATAGTTTGTTGGTCGTTAGCAGGCCTACGCACTGGTGTAGGAGGTGCGGGTGCAGGGGTGCAACCGCACCCCCCAAAAGTTTTGATTTGGCCAAAATCCCATAAAATCTGGGCAAACTCTCTGAGAATCTTCTAAAACTCCCTGAAAATTTGAGCAAAAATGGCGCCCAACATGCTTTGATTTGAAAATAATGGCGCCCGAATTGACATGAAGAGTTTTTTGGAGACCAAGTATTTTTCGGGCAAGTTTGGGAGACTCCAGGCAAAATTACTTCGCACCCCCAAAAATTTGCCTGCTCCTACGCCTACGGGTCTACGTGCTTTTGTATATTATTTCATCCAGAGTGGCTTTGTTGGTTATTTTCAGAAATTTTACAGCTTTGTTTTGTAAATTCACGAGAGGTTGAATAACAGTTTTTGAATCCCTGGCACAGTTCAAGACATAGGCGTAGCCAGGAGGGTCCAGGCGGGCTATGCCCCCAAACTTTTTAGCATATCTAGTCATTTTGTGCTTTGAGAAGTGGCGTCCCAAATAACATACTCTTGCTCGCCTAAAATCAAACATTTTGACACCCTCAAATTTTTTGGCACCCCCAAAATTTTTGGGCTGGCTACGCCACTAGTTCAAGACAGCATAAGTTAGATATGATTGTATCAATGCGTTACACCGACGGTGCACAACCTGCGGCCGCATGCGGCTTTCGATAATGAAATTTGAGGCCGTCCACATGTAATTTAAAATATAAGATTTGGCGGCCGTGCTGGCGTATATTGAAGCAAAACAAACGCAAGGCAAGAAAATAAGTCGACACGATGCGTAACAATCTCGATGGCGATGTCACAAAGAGTTACAAAATGAATACGCAATTTATGTTTGAATGTGTTCAAACATAAATACTGGATAAAACCTATTCTTTAATTAAACGTAGGCTATCTCATAAATACAACTCGAACTCATTGGCGGCCGTACTTCATATAAATAAAACTAATGCGGCCGGCAATAGCAAAAGGTTGTACATCCCTGCGTTACACATAGCTTTTAATACAGGTTGGGTGGTATAATGTTTTAATTTGGATAATATTCCACATGATTTGGAGAGTTGTGTGGTAAACGTAGCAATATGTGGTTTCCAACTAAGCTTGATACGAAGTATGATGCCAGGTATTTTATGTCATTTTTTCACAAATTTGATAGTTGTTGACAGAGATGTTAAATGTGGCAATATCATGTTTAAGTTTGTTTAGTATAATGAAATTAGTTATGTTGTAATTAATAGACAGTTTGTTTGCCCTAATTCAGTAGAAAATGTTTTGAAGTCCATCTTTGACTTTACTTGGTAAAGTTTTTATGATTGGCTACAGACATATGCAAATTAATATCATCAGCAAACAATGTAGTATTAAATGAAGATGCTTGAGTAGTATCATGTATGTATATAAGAAAAAACAAGGTCCAAGCACAGAAGCTTGTGGGTCACCTGATGATACAGATATGTAAGAATATACATGTAAATCATATGGAATGGATTACAGGTGCATCTATTTTGACATCATTGTACTCGACTTGGTGTATGTTTAAGCTTGCAACTGGGCCTACTCAGAGAGTCCTGCTTCACCTCAAGCCACCTTAGCATCGAAAAATTTTGCACTCTGATCAATACATGTGTTGTCGCACAATACTTACAACGCAGCAGTAGGCTGACGAGCCAGCATAATCCTTTTTCATCAAATCCAAACACAAACCACAATAGACACGGAATTCTGACACATAGAAATGTTATTTACAAATTTTCTGAATGTTTTTCTTGCAGACTTGCCTTGCTATGTCTTTATATTAAGCAATAATATCTCGTCATCAAATCACAAGAAGACAAAAGCAGATCACACTCTGATGTCAACTTCTAACTTCATGAGCTTATCTGATAAGCTCTAATAAAATAATGATGATGGCGAGGTAATTGTCATAATTGTTTTGATAAAAATCTGCTGACGAGTTATGTAAATTTGAGTGACTTATTAGATGGCAAACATCTTCATAGTTTTAGATGTAATGCGTCGCACAACTAGATTTATACCAATAATAAATTGATGATTAACTGATGCGATGATTTGTAATTGCCGTGATCTCTTTGAACCTTCTAGTGCCAAGCAAGCAAATGTTATTTTTGACATTAACAGCGGGCTCTTTGCAAACCTTTGAGTTGGCATAAAACAATGTTTTCACCAATTACTTCAAAGCGATTTTTTAGCTCTCACTGGGCTTGAAATTTGTAAATTTGTTACTAAATATTCTTCTCTGACCTTTAGTACAACACACAAGCAGTCAAGCAGAAGCTTGAGTGTAAGATACCACTCATCTTCACTGTCAAACAAAATAAGATTTGTTTCCATATCGCAGTTGTTCGACTTAGCAGAAACCTGAAGACAAAATGTCCTGGGCAATTTCGTACGTGGTGTCACACCCAGATGCGTAGCGAGGTTAAAGGGCGCCAGGGGCAAGAAACCAGTTTAACGCCCTCATGTTCGAACCTAAGGTCTTTCAAAAGCAAATGTGGTGTTGAAAAAAGTATTTGCGACATTGTTGGGTCTTTCCGGCGCCCCCCGCAGTGATTCGGCGCCCCAAAGTGATTCTGCGCTCGGGGATAATTGTGCCCCTCATTACGCCCCTGCTCACACCTTCAATTGTGTTGATCTTTCTTTCATTGTTGAATATCGAACATGGACGACTTCGGAACGTTTACCTCCTGAGTGAAGTGTGCTCAAACCATTATATAGGCTATTTATATTCTTTATTACAGTAACAAAATATTGCACCAGTGCGTGATATTCGGCCACCCCTAAAGAAAAATCCTGTCGACGGCTTGCTTGTTGAGTGTGAGAGCCAAAGCTGGACTCAGCGTGATTTTGCTTGGACAATTTTTACATTTTTCACATCACATTCTTCAAAATATGCTCAAACTTAATCCCACTCAGGTAGCCTCTGCCCAATTTGGGCAAACGGTTCTTCTACTTAAATTAAAACGTAGTTAACTTTCACGTAGAAAGCTAGTTCTTTCAGAAGCTGCATTTTTAGACGCTCTTTCGGGCAGTCCTATCGACAGTTTTGTAGCTTTTGATGAGGAACAAAAATTGGCCCAAATTGAGCCATGGTCACCTGAGGTGTAACAAAATTCCTTCACAAAGATCCCTCCTAAGGTAACTTTGACCAATTTCGGCATGAGTTGCTGCATGTAGGTTCACTAGTAAGCCGCGCCAGCAACCTTTGACCGAAGCCAGCACGGGAGTTTCCGTTTTGATGATGGACAGGTTCTACAGGGTTGTCTGGTTAGTTTTGTTTTTGGTTTCAGTTTTCGATTGTCTTTATGACATTTCAGTTAAATAGTTCAGAAAGCACATGGCCATTACACCAGGTGAAATAAAATTTTTTTGAAATTGAACAAGTGGCCTCTCCAAAAAGTTGGTAAATGGTCCAAAACTCGCAATTCCATTGAATTTTTCAGTTGCTCCCTCCAATGGTCGACCAACACAAGGCTGAAGATCACGCGGAGGTCAAGTTTAATGAAAATGCTGTGACTTGGTAATGGATTGCACTAGAGAACTTAACTTGGTGTCAAAAGAAGCAGAATCACAAAGTTTATATCTGTCCTAAAAGAACTTTTTGCCCTATTTTGTCTAGAAATGAAGATATTATCAAAAATGATATGCAAGAGTTACGATGACTGAAAGTTTGGAAAGAACACATTGCACATAGCAAGCCTTTCTGTTTAAACAATAAGTCACTATGAAAGATCTCCAAAGTACGTTGTTATCAATGCATCACAATACACAAACTAGATACACCTTCAATCTTCAGAAAGGATTAGCTACAACTGGCAGTGGCGATTCTTGAATTAAAAAAGTGGGGGCCAATACGGGATCAACGAAAAAGTAGGGGTCCAACATAAATGTTTGTCCTGCATGGTGATTTTCCGTTGTTTTGGAGATTATATATTGCAGGGCTGGGCAAACTTGTTCAATAGAACAGTCATTTGCAGAAAATCAAAAACACCAACCAGCCGCAAAATCAGTTTTGTCAATGCAAATACTGTTCAGCAAAGAATATAAATGTTACATAAAATTGCTTGCATCAAATCGCGTAGACTCCTTGGCAACTGATCTTACGAAACCGTGTGAACACATTGATAATTGAAACAAGAATTAACTATGAGGGACAACTCGGTATCAATTTGAGATACTGCGGTCCTGCATCGGTCCTGCAGACAGCCCCGAAGGAAGTTTTGAACTTGTTAAGTGGTGTCAAGTCTCTCAACAATAGTGAAAGTAATTCGATTTTAGCTTAGGATAATAAATCATGGTGTTATAAGGCAGGACTGCCAGATTTGGTATATAGCCTACGCCACGTATATCCTCGTGTGCTTTAATGTATTTGTGTGTTCTTTGTTACTGCGATACATGTTTGAAGTCTAACGCGTTGCGTGTGGGACAAACCTTATACAATACACAATGTCAAACAAACCTTATACATTATACAATGTCAACTGGTAGTCCCAATTCTGGTACTATTTACTTCCAAGATGCAAGTTTGGACATTTTGGTACATGCTACTTTTATGAGAATCGCCGTTATTTGGTACAATTCTTGATAATTGACGTAAAACAGAATAAATGCAATAATAAAAGAAAAGTCGGCAGATATCAAGTTATGAAAACGTTAACTGATAACAAGAATTAAACCGTATCAACCACGTCTTAGTTCTGTTTACATTTCATTCAAGTAACTCTAAGCTTGCTCACGCTAAACTCAATGACTCATTCGATTTACGACTTTGGTAAATCGTAAGATGTACTTTTAGTAAAAATTTTGTTGAGTGTCATTTTACATTCTAAGTGCTGTAAAAAAATAAAAACAATTCAGTAGTGTTATGACTTATGACTGAACGTAAAGCCATATGTAATAACTGAAAGTGAGTTTCACAACATTTATTGATAAGTGAGTGTATGCTCTTGTTCTTACTAATTGTCTTACTAATGTGCCCTTGATTGTGAACAGAAAAATCAAATACTGAATTGCAATGAGTAGAATTATTATTTTTACCATATCAGTTTAGGACATATCAAACTGGGCTACTGTGGTAGGTAAGGTTAATGTTGGGTTGGTTTGTTTTAAGGTTAGGTTAGTGTTATTTTGGGCGGGAATCTAGTATGGAAAGTTGATTTTTCTGAAAATAATTTTTAAAGACAATTTTATCTACCTCAAAAATGTCATTTGGATATAATGTATATATACAGTGGAACTCCGCTAGCACGATCACCCACTGGAGGGCACTCAATTGGTCGTGTTAGCGGGGCTGGGGTGGTTGCGTCACACTTGCATTGCTAAAGGTTCCATGTATTATAGCGAAAATTTAAACAATTCTTTCCTTGATTGAAAGTTATTTAGCTTTGTCTTGCTTGCTGCCGCAGACCATAGCCTACAGTTATTGTACTATAAAATCACAGAACGGAAAAAGTTGATGTCGGCAGTACAACTTCCAGAAGAGTTTACAGCAGGCCTGCACAACTCAGAAAGCTCGAAGGGCCAAATTATCAACATAAATTTGCGGAGGGCCGCAAATGTCTATTTCATTTTGATGTGGAGATTTCGTTGTAGTATGGAAGGTATTCTGTGACAACAATTGCTTATTCGAGGTCGAGCTTTTGCTACATTTTCTACAATTGAGAAAGCTCTCGCGAGCTGCAAGAAAAGCTTGCGCGGGCCGTATGTTGTGCAGGCCTGGTTTACAGTATGAGTTTGATACGTCACATTGGCGCTTACTACGCTAGCACGCACGCCTACTTCCGCGTATCCACGAGATGCTTCAGGAAAATGTGATGCAGCCAGAGACGCCGGAACATCGGTAGGGCAGGGGGGGGGCAGTAAAACTGTTGATGGCACTGAAAACTTATGAAAAATAAAAATATCGTTACCAATGATTGCTACTGTTCAACAACAATGTTAACCCCAAAAATAATAAAAGGAACTATAGAAAATCTGTTTCAATTCGATCTTGATAAACCATAAAATTACCTATAATGCTGTAATGAAAAAGACACCTTTGCCCCCGTTGTCCTTCTTTTGGAAGGTCAGGTGGGCAATGCCACCGCTCTCCGGCATCCCTGCTTACCGCTATCAGCAGTCACTGTCTCGCTCATCACCTGTCAAGATGTCTGCGTTCGGCAAAACGCCTAATATCGTAACTTGAAGTGAAAATTAGATTTGTTTCCATGTTATTGTTACAAAATAAAGACCAACAGTAAAACAATCCGCTCGCAAGTTTGGCAATCTGCCCCTGCAGGCAAACGAGCGGACATGAGCGAACTGGAAGCTCACCACCAGTCCCATCGCCATACGGGTTTTGGTGGGCTTAGTCCCCCCAAACAGACCTCCAAGTCCCCCGAATTGAAATATGAAACACTGTAAATCAGTGGAGTTGTTAAATTTTAGAATATCAAGCCCCTCGTACAAACGTGAATCCCCCTGTTGAAGACTTTCTGACGACTGTTCTGCTCACCATTGCATGGCACCAAAACAGTGAGCCTGGCTTTTGCGCAGTGTGAGCGTCATAGCGGCAAATAAACCGTTATTGCAAGAAATAAACCAATTAATAGGAATTGAGCTGCTGACGTCAAGTTTTCTAAAAAATTTTCATTCTTAGTCCCGATTTCCAGGGAGAGGCAAATGCACTTGGTTTTGACGTACCACGAGTTCTAAACTGCTTGCTTGAGTTCAGTGTAAAAGCGCACCCATGATAGTCGTTCTTTTCACATTTACATGTTCAGCAACAATGTTGACCTCAAAAACAATAACAGAAATTACAGGAAAACGCTCTGCATTTTATGTTTGCGCGATTTGTTTCAAGTCGATCTTGATAAATCATGCAATTGCTTATGATACTGTTATGTAAGGGCACCTGTGCCCAGTGGCGTGCTGAGGTCTGCTGATGCCCAGGGCGACTGCTTGATTGGATGCCCTCTACAGAATTCTAGTATTGAGCAGTGGCGTATGGTGGTAATTGTTACTGGATATACGCTGTTTCTGACGTCACAATATGACGTCATATTCAGGTTTGCAACCAACGTTATGGCGAAGTTTGTTGACACAACATGTATATTTAGCGACGCCGGAGAAGCGGTAAGGCAGGGGGAGCAGTAAAACAGTTTAGGGCAATGGAAACTCATAAAATAACAAAAAAATCGTTGCCTATTATGCTTGTTTCTGTTCATCAGCAATGTTGACCTCAAAAATAATAACAGAAGTTATAGAAAATCATTCTGAATTTTCTGGGTGCTCGAAAAGCTGCAATGACTATACATTTCAAGTGGATCTTGATAAACTACGAAATTACCTATGGTACTATTAATTAAAGCAGTGGTGTTGGAGGTGGAGGTGAAGAGGGTGCAAGCGCCCCCCCAAAAGTTGTGATTTGCTGAAAATCTGGGCAACATCCCTGAAAATATGCGTAGAAATGGCTCCCAACATTGCTTGACTTCAAAAAATGGCGCCCAAGGTTTGCAGAAAAACACATGAAGACCTTTTCGGAGGTCACACCAAAAAAGGTCTTAATAATCTTTGTGGGAGAAAATTTGTGGACAAAAGTTGCACAAAAAACTTTTCGGCGAAGTTTGGAGAAAATCGGGCAAAAATCCTTCGCAGCCCCAAAAATCTTCCTGCTCCTAAACCTATGATGGAAAGGCCACTCCGCCCGCGTTGCTCCCCTTTTGAAAGGACAGAGGGATGAATGCCCCCGCCATGCCTCCACCTTCCGGCGTCCCTGTGCGCATTATTCCACACGCATTCTCTTTACTCGTTGTTGTAGGCTACAATTTGTCACTGTAATGAACATAATCAGTGGTATCCTAAGACAGCAGTTCATAAATGCAAAAATACGCGTTGAAACAGGGGTGTAGAACACACTCAGTGCTACGTCAGCGTAGTTCACAACTGCAAAAATACGAAGTTGCGCGAATGTCTCATCGAATAGCAGCGATCAGAAGGTATGCGGCTGGGATTACGGACACTCAGGGTTGACAGTTTGAAACTTCTCAATTACCGTATTTATTCGAGTATAAGTCGCATGCGTGTATAAGTCACACCTCCGTATTTGACCTGATCAAATGGTACAAAATTTTTTAAACAACATTTATTCATAAAAATCACGTAACAAAATCTTAAAAGTCATCGAAGTCACTGCATTCACTGTCATCAAATAGTTTATCCCGTCTAGTTTGCCCTTGCATTTTTCTTGCGATTGTCATCGCATGCGTATGCATGCACAGAGCACACACATGAAGGTGCAAAGCGCCGTCTAGATAACATGCGCACAGTAGCAGCGTACATGCGCATGTCACACCTCTTGTATAAGTCGCACCCGACATTTTAGGTGAATTTTCAGTACAAAAAAATGCGACTTATACTCGAATAAATACGGTGCACAAGAATTGAGAATGCGCATAAAGTAGGCTACGCAAGAAAATTTTCGTTTTTTATTATGTGGCTGTTATATGCAGTGGCGTAACTGACGTGAGGCAAGGGGGTGAACCGCCCCCCTGGCAAGCTAAATGTAGAAACTGGGCTCCCTTTAGCTGACATTTTGATATTTAGTATTCTTTTGGTTTTCGGTAGGTTATTGTCTATTTGCGTTTTTCGGGGTGTTTTCGTTTGTTTAGCCAGTATTGACATCCACGACATCCAGGTTCACGATCACGTCTTAACTTTTTTTCTGAGTATTGGCTGGTGGCCCCCTTCAGCTAAGTTTTGCTCCCCCTGACCCAAACCTCTAGCTACGCCACTGGTTATATGTACAATTACTAAGTAGAAAGAACAGATAGGGTTTGTGCGAGCCATTATGATCAATCCGCCTGAACTGCCAACTGATGACGAAGCACATATTGCAAATACAGGCGTGCGACTGTATTAGCACAAAAAAACGAAACAGGAGACTAGGGATGATCATAAAATCAGCTAAATCAAGCACGTTGAAATTGGACAGTTTTGAAATTTGACTCAGTAAATCAATTAAACGTTCATAATTATCTTCAGTGTTGATGTAATTGGAGCCAACCAAAAAAACACCCGTTTTAAAAAGCCCACTTAAAAATAACATTAAAACCCACCAAAACTCCCCTCTTCAATTTTTCTTTAAAAACTGCACTATGAAGGAAAGAGTAAAATAAGCAGCATATTCTATGTTAACTGCAAGTTTTTTTAATGAAACAAAATGATCAGCAACGAAATTTGAAGGACTGGAAAAAAAGAGAAGAATAATTCGAACAGTTTGAGTAAATTCTACTGGTGATCTTCTTCAGCTCTGCAAAATCGGTATATTTTAATCAATTTTTCTGCCTTCTCTGCATCCAAGCTGTTTCTGATGTTGGACCATACCCGACCATATATTGAAAAAATACACTATATAGATGCTGAACTATCAGGGCATGTACATAAACTTGACGTGAAACTGCAGAGTTTGTGTGGGGGTGGGTTTTCTCTGTTTGCTGTGGGCATTCTTGCTCAGCTTTGCCACTTTAGAGTGAACTGACCAACAAAACTGCAAAAACGAAGATAGGGTATACTTCTTTCCCCTCAAATTAGAATACCATAATAGCTATAACAATTTATTATTGTATGATTCTGCAAATGGTGATATTGCATAATGCAATAAAAACACTTCAGAATGGCGGCGTTTTTGTGTTTTTTTGAAAAAAGAACAGAAACATGTTTCATTTAAAAAAAAACAAAAAAATGGATTGACAAAACAGAAGGGCTGAATGTTTTTCACAAAACAATGTTTTTTAAACCCTGACTATCTTTAAAAACTTGTTTCTGATTTTCCCTTGATCGCACGATCTAGAACAAGTCACGTCACTATCAGTTTGATTGGACTTGCGCCGCACACCTAGAGTAAAAGAGCCTGGTAATGAAGAAGCTGAGAATTACTGCATTTGAATACGTAAAAATTAGTGTTGACAACAAAATAAGTTTCAAAAAATTAAATCCATTCAGCACGCATTAGTAGACTTACAATAGGAAAAATCTGTTACAGCATTTTAATTTTTGTAATTTCACTCTTTGGATACCCCCCTGCCTAGGATGCCCGGGGCCGGCGCCCCGTTCGCCCCCCTCTGCACGTCACTACCTGTGCCCCCGTTTCCCCCCTTTCAAAGGGTAGGGGTAGTGCCCCCGTAATGCACTCCCGTTCCGGCGTCCCTAGATGCAGCTGAGCAAATTGCTGCTGACAGGTTACCAGATTTACAGCGTAAGGATATCGATAGAATATGGTGGTCGTGTTACGCGAAGCTCGATTAGCAGTTTCGTAACAGTTGGACTGTGGCCTCGGTCTGGATGTTTGGTTGGTCGTGTTAGTGAAACATAAGGTAATGACCAGGGCCGTCGCCAGCGGGGAGCCCAGTGGTGCCCGGCCCCCCCATTTGAAATATGTCCCCCCATTTCACGTTTGGCCCCCTGGTTGCTGCATACATCCAACACAGTATTTTAAAAATGTGAACCCCCTTCTGGATTTTGGCCCCTCATGGTTTTTGTCCCCCCTGCTGCTAAATCCTGGCGACGGGCCTGGTAATGATATAGTGGACACATTAGTGCTTTAATGTTTTGTGCATTCTTACTGCGCAATTCCCAGTAATATTCCATTCGTGATTCAACGTGATGTACTTGTTTGCGAGCAGTTCGACCGTCGACATGATAGCCTG
>Ga0210059_1002248_pt1 | contig 30059 bp, 21 predicted proteins | sample Ectturendosymbi2_FD_188042 | JGI IMG/M metagenome (GOLD analysis project Ga0210059, IMG submission 188042) | Ecteinascidia turbinata endosymbiont from Florida, USA - Sample 2 (SPAdes) (version 2) | ecosystem: Host-associated > Tunicates > Ascidians > Unclassified | place: Key West, Florida...
TTGTTGCAAAATAGGTCTCCAGGGAGAATATCTTCTGCTGATTTGTCCAAGACATTTTTGGGGCAACTATAGCTGCAAACGATCATCCATAGATTCACCTATCACGTCCTGCAACAGAAAAGACATTCGTTAAAAAATAGGGTTTTTATCGAACAAAATATGGGTACGCATCTTTTTGGGTCACCCTGTATTTCACATTCCAAGTAGTTTTCTACTCAGCTCAAGATATAACCAAAGTTATTTCATTTTTGAAAACGACACCGATATTGTCACGTCTGTCTAAATGGATTTAGTTGCAGCATGCAATGTGTGCCACGCCCACTTATCTGCAGCATCCAAGCATGCCACGCCCACTTATCTGCAGCATCCAAGCGTGCCTGGCCAATTCATCTAAATTGCCATTAAAGTGCAACAACACAACTTCGCCGATGTCAGTCATGACGCTGGAAGTGATAGACATATAATTTCTTGCCTTTTTGCAGAAGTAACAAAGACGCTAAATGAACTGTCCAAGTGGAAAGCACATGAACGGAGCATGTCAAAGCGGATCACTCCAGCAGCTTTGACAATTGACGCGGCCACTCATTGCATCGCCAATAATTTCTTGTATGCTGGTGCACTGACGCGCATACCATTTTTTGCCAAAATGCAGCAACCAAGTTGTTTGCTTCATAGAATATTAGCAAGTTGTCATGACAGTTAAAAGCTTTGGATTTTCTGGCATCTGGTGACGTTTTAAGTGAAGATTAAAATTAAATTGATAAAATGCAATAATTTCAACATCAAACATAAGTTAAACAAACAACAAATAAAAGCTCTAGGTTTTCCGTAGGCTTTCGAAGAATCAGCCGACTGCGCTCTGCTTTCATCTTTTCGCGTTGATTCAAACTTGCGCATATCTGTATTCAAGTTTTTATGAGTTTCTTTCATAATGTTGGCCTATACTTATCGTGACTGGAGATAAACCTTTGCTGAAACGAATGCTCGACATTGATATTATTTCTAAAATAGTGTTGTTTGTGTAGATATCTTTTTAGTTAATTAAATCCAAGCAGAGATGGTTCATGATGTAATAGTTTAAAAGTTTGTAACAGATGTAATAGTTTAATATTGTTTCCAACCCGGGTTTTCCCGAACACTAAAACCGTGTTTCAAAATACAGCCACTCTTGTTTTCATGGAAATACAGAAAATCGTTGTATTTAAAAATATCACACAACTTGGCTTAGCAGTATGCAATTCACCAAATTTTTCTCACAGTTTCGTTAATATTAGTTCTCTTCATCATAATAGCATGCTTTCCAAAAAGCTGTTGAAATCTCATTTGTTTATATTCATGCGTCAGCGCTGTAAGAATCAGTAAGAAACCGTGCTTCAGAAATACAAACGTAGTCAAGTTGCTCGTTTTCCTTGCCTTTGTAATCTTTTGATGAACTAAACTTGTGGTCATTGTTCAAATGTTGTGTGGCGTGGTGCGTATTTTTTGTTATTTCGCACATTTCAGCTTACACATTTGGTTATTCATGTTTTAGAATATTTACTTGTAAAGTTTTTCTCTCTTGTACCCGAAACCTGAGTTTTGAAATCTTTTCCAGAGTTGGAAGCACTTCAATTTAATCAACTAAAATGGGGCAGCAAGCAGAAGTCCTGCGGAGTGCGCTCTGTACCGAAGTCATCTGACACAGAAACAAGAGTCCGGCTTCTATGACAGATGGAAGCACTGAAAAAAAACTTTCACCTTTTTCGAAAGCAAAAATCGTTTTTACTTCATATGGTCTGTTAATTCGCTTCCGTGAATTTATAAAACTGAGATTAAAATGACGTCGAAGTACTGATGTATATTTTTCACTGTTATTTTCATGCACTTTTAGTGATATTTGCAAAACTTACAAACATGTTGATCACGCAGAGCAAACTATACACACAACAACAGCACCCAGTGAAGACCGAGTCTTTTTATGCTTAAAAGTCACTGAGTGGATTTTTGCACTCATTTTGATGATAGTATTTAACTGCAAAAAAGTTTTAAAAAAATTGTCATTGTGTCCTGAGGCTATTCGTGGTGTTTGAAACCTGTGTTAATTTGGATCAAAAAGATGTACTCGACTTTGCAAAGATATGTTTTAAAATACGTAAAGGTTTACAAATTACGTACAATGCAGTTGTTTTAAGGAAAATGTTAGGCACCCGGTATGGACTTGTAGGGAACCGATTTCTCTGATTCTAGGGACACGATGATAATTTTCTTGATTCTAGGGACCCGATTTACATATCTAGGGACCCGATTCGGGTCCCTAAAACACCGTAAAAAAACCCTGGTACAATACATAAAGTTGAGCGCAAAATATTTGTATCGCATATGACAAAATGTTCACAAAATTACGAAAATTTTCAACGTAAGCCTTTCTTTTTCAACGTACTATTTTGAAAACTTTCCTTTATTGTCGGTCAACTGCCGGTTTTAGAGAATTCCACAAATTTTGTCGGTCAAGTGGCGTCGACCCATAAAAACAAACCAAAACAATCAAATGCTTTTATTTATTCATAAATCACAGAACAATCTCACATTTGTAATTGTATGAAACAAGTTGAAACATATCAAAACATAGAGCACTTCTTGAAAAAATGTACAAAGTTTTCTCTTCAAGTCACTGTCATACCATGAAGGATGTAGCAATAAGCAAAGCTTCGCCCAATGATTAGAGTGGAATAGCGTCACCTTGTTGCATCATGAGGCGTGCTTGAAGTTTTATCTTATTCAAAAACTATCGTCAAAATTGCCAATAAACTACATACGTTTTAGGCAAAATGTCAAACGATTTAATTCGTGCACATTATTTCTGTCCTTGAACATTCCAAATTGTACGTCGAGAACGAAAGGACGTCCAATTGTTCATTTAAATGCAAACAATGCTCCATTTTAAAAATCTCACTTAATTTAATGTGCGCAGTTTCGTTGTTTCAGGAAAATGAAAATGTGCTAACATTTTTTTCACACTGTCATACAGTATCATACAGCAAACTTTCACTTGAGAAAAGGATAAACAGTTGAGTTGCTTAATGGTTGGTAAATCTGTGCCCTGGTTGTTGGTAAAAAATAAATTCAAACGTACTGTATGACATTCTATAAAATTCGAAATGTGATATCAGTTGATTTTTTAAAAATGAAATGTTTTGGTCTTGTCCATTGTCATCTGAAATACTGCATTGCTTCATGGGGCACAGCTACTAATTCTCTTTTGCAACCACTAGAGGTAGTGTACAATAATATTCTACGAACTATTACATATAACATTTAGATGTCATATTACATCTCTGTATAAATCTCTAAATATTCTGAAACGTCACGATATTTATAAATTAGAATTAGCTGAACTGATGCATAAATTTCCCCATGAAATGTTGCCAACATCATTTAAAGACGTGTTTCAGAAAACGGTTGTAGTTCATTGTCATAATGCAAGATATGCAGCTAACCAAAACTATTTTATGCAACAAGTTTCAACAAATTCTGGCAAAAAAACAATTTCTCATCGAGGAGCTACCCTTTGGGTAAATGTAGAATACCAATTTAAAGATAAATCCCTTTAACGCCTTTAGTAATTAATACCGATCATTTTTGTTGTTGCAATATGAATGAATGACTGAAAAACTATACTACTGGATACATCTAGTTAAATTTTTAATAAAAATATTATCACTTTATCTGTCTTATCGTTTACGCATACGCTAGGCATGCGTTTCTGATTGCTCACATGGTTTGTAACGTGGAGCTTGGCATTTTGTGGGAGGCAACTGAAGTATTTCCATGGTCCTTATCTCAGGTCTGTTTCACTGTTATACGTAATTGTGTCTTTGTTTTCACTTTTGGCAATTACTGAGGCGTTTCATTTTGCTGGGGCACTTCGACTCGATAACCGCAAAGTTTTTCGGTTTCCTGGCTGCAAGGTTTCACTTGTTTTTTGTTTTAAGAATAAGTACGGCTCTAGACCGTTAAAAAGCTTGTTTCTATCCACGTCGCCGATAGCTTCGTCTCGTGTGTGTTGGGGCGTGTATAATTGCCTCGAGTATGATGAAAATTCGCAAGTGTCTTTGTTTTATATGTGCGCTAGCCATGTCTTGTGGGCCTTGTGGCTAAAATCAATAAAACTGTCAAACTGTAAAAATGCTGCCACCGCGTGGCGATGTATCGCTGTGACAGAACCGCACTTTGAAGTTGATTTTTGTTGTTGTTGGTGTTTTATAATTTGTTGTTGGCGGTGTTTTATAATAAAGTACAATTTTTAACGCACGCTGAAGATTAGTAAACAGAAAAATTAACTGTAAAAATAGTGGAAAGAAATACAGTACTTTCATATACAGTCCTTCTTTTGCTGAAAAACAGATGTGATTTATTGTGTGTTTAAATGTGATTTATTGTACTTTTTTTCTGCGATTTATCGTGTTATTTAATTGTTTGCGTCATAATTACAATACTTTTATATCCAGACGTTCTTTTGCTAAAAAACAATTTTTTTTTGAAAATTTAATTCGCTGTTTTTATATCTGCGATGTTTGAAACGTTGGCTATGCGAATCTTCAGCAAAGAGAGAGTGAACAACCTTTTGAAAGAATATTTTTTCATTATTGATAATGAATTAAATCACCTTAACATCGTGTTTTGCGGGAAATAAATCTGTGAAAGTTGTAAGAACAACAAAAAATCTTGGTAACAGGGATTACACTTCAGCTTGCAACTCCATATTTTCTTCCTTCTTGTGTTTTCATAAATTGATCGTTGATAGAAATCATAAGCAAAGTTTAAAAGATGGATAGTGAACGAACTGCTGAGTATCAATAATAACTTTAAGTGCCTTATGTTGTTTCAATTTGTGAACAAGTTGGACAAACAAATTATCTCCAAGCCAAAAGCCAATCATAATTATCTTCTTATTCCATAATTTATCTTGCAAATCCTATTTCCTGCAGTTCATTTTGAATTGTAAAATATATTATCTTCAAGCTGACACTTCAAAAAAATAAGATCACTGAAAAGAGTTTTTCCTGAAAAGATTTTGAGAAAAGCTTTTGCTAAAACACTTTTGTCCATGACACAGTAAGAAGCAATTGGAGAAAAGACTAAATGTTTTCATTAAATTTCATCATATCTACAGTATATCAGTATGAAATCTACTGTATATCAATTTGTTTTCAAAGAATTTCAAAATATTTCCAAGGTATTTCTTAACCAAATAATTGAACCTTTCTCCAATTGGAAGATTTGACAATTTGAAAAAGTGACAAAAAGCATAGGAATACTGCAAGAAATATATTGTTTCCATTATTCGTTACTGATCTGAGCTTTTTTGGAATCCGAATTATAAATATGATTTTCAACAACGGAAGGATGATTCAGAAATGCAAAGAGCTTTGGGTGCTTACGCGTCTAATGTGCTTTCCAAAATCAGGGGAAAGACAATGTGATATTTTGCAGTAACAGTGAATGCTGCATAGTGGGACAAATCACAATCTCTAAAGTACAGTCCGTTTCAATATATTAATGCTTCTTGCGTAATTTTGTGGCATTGCTGGGCTAAATGATTGCAGTGCATTGTGTTTGAAAATGGTATTCCATAGGACTTTGAACTTAGGTGTGCAATAAACAGTATTTTCACCAATAGACATGTAATTAAATCAAAGTTTATGATTAATTCATTCATTAATAAGACGAAACATTCCGCTCTTCATGAAAGATGTTTCATCCATTTTATTCATGGTTTTTGTTCAGAGAGGCGGTGATCTGCAGATGAAATTCTTTGCTCAACTGTTGTGAAATATTTAAAAAAGGACACCGACATTTCAGCCAACTTACAGTAGGCTTTCATTAGGCGAATGGCAACGAGAACAGGAGAGCAGTGAAATTCACTGAACGCGCATGATTGCATGACGTAGTGATATCAGTTGCAACAAGGTTGAATAAGACAAGGTAAACAACGGAGAGTAGGGTATGAAGTAAAAGAGGTAAGAGTGATAAAAAGAGACTGCAAACGGAACTAGAAACGAAGTAAAAGTTTGCAATCTACTATTCAATCAAGTGTGGCCAAACGCTCTTTAGTATACTTTTGGAAAAAGACCTAAGCATTTTTCATTGCTAAGTTGGATGTCGAAATGACAAAAAACGATTCGGTAAATCGTCGTTTCCTGAAATAATCTCTAAGATGACGATCAGTTCGTGCGGTTTTCCAACTGCAATGCGTGTTTAGCACGCGCAGTTTTGTCAGGATGAAAATGTTTTATATACAGTAGTTTATGTGTTGTTGTTTGCGTATATTGAAAGTCTTCTTGTTTCACCAAAGTACTTCTGTTTGCAGTTCCAACACGGTACGTAGTATGCCACGCCTTGACGATCAAAGGGGTGGATAGTTTTTATTCCATTTCTCACCAATCGTTCGCATGACTTTTGGAAAAGACGTGTTGCTTTAAACGATGTGTTGCTTTAAAACGACTTTAAAGTTTTTCAGATAAGTCCAGACAGTATGAAATTCTTGGTGTTGGCCGAACTTTGTGAACAAACTGTCAATGCGGGCTGATAACCATTGTTCCTGAGGACCTGTTGAACACGTTTCGTGCTTTCTTGGTTGATGGTTTGATTGCAGCAGATGTCAAACGTTTTGCTCTACACAGTAATGTTTTAACAACCACTTGTTTGTGTTGTGAAGATGGTCTGAACTGCAGTTCAGATATCTGTGTGTGTGTGAGTTGGTTTTATGCAAACAGAGGTTAGTCTAAACGACCGGTGCAATCACCGGTTAGTTTCACGTCAAGAACATCCAAAACCCCATTGCTTCCTATTTCTTGTGTGAATTGAAGAGTAGGTTCAGTCGTGTTCAAAAATTAAAAAAGTTCTGCAAATACCGTCAATTGATCATAATGTCTTGCAACAGTAGAGCAAATGACTTTGTTATTGTTATCCTTTTGGCTGGTTCTACACCAAAGCTATCTGTTGCTTTGCTTTTTATTCTGCAAAATCAGTAATGCAATCAAAAAGCTTTGAGTCCAATTAAACCTCTCAAACATGCTCAAGTAGAGGCAAGATTACCTGACTCTTTGAGAACAATTCCATTGCCGTATCCACAAAAAAATATGCCACTCACTAGGATTACAAAGACAAATTGTTTGATCTTTGAAACTATCAACAATTCTGAGAAATACTTAAGTCTTTGCTCGTGATATACAAAGCTGATTTTTGCCATGATTGGCATGAGAGTCAAAGCACGATGATGAAGAGTAAATTGGTAAAGCTGGAGAAATCTTTGAAATGACGTTAGGACAACTACTTTCAACAGCCGATAATTTTCTTGAATTGAAAGTTATTTTCCACTGTTTCTATCTTGTGAATAAATGTCGAACGGTTAATAATATTTGTTGGTATCACCGTCGGCTATGCATGCCTTCACGATTTTAGTGATGATGCCTTCTACTTAAAGTCAACTTGCTGTGTTGAAATTTGAACCATTCAGAATTATCAACATAGTCCAGCGTTTCCCCACTGTAGCATTCATGCGCAGATACCACTTATTCTGCTTTGAACAATGCACTATAAAAACGAGCCTCAATTTTTTTTATTTATTAGAAAGTAACATGACGTCATGACGTTCAACACGGACGTGATTGGGAATCACAGCCTTGATCCTGATTTTCCGCTGTTTCAACATTTCAAATCTCTTATGTTCGAAGCATCTGTGGCTTTGAAGTGCCTCCAAAAGATTGAACGTGCAAGTCTCAGGTGGACTTACCAAGGAAAAGCTCATTATTAACATCCCCGAAATGAAGTTGCATCTAAACCACAGAGATTTCGCAAATCTTCCATTTAAATTAAATACGTATTGCAGTTATTCGTCGCAGAAAATTGCTGCTTTCTGCCGCAACCAATTTTAAATGGGCACTAAATGCCATGACGATAAAACACTTGAACTGTGGCAAAAATGTATAAAATTTGAGGCAATGTCGGATTGAAACATGTCCTGTTGCAGCTTCCAAACGACATAAAATAAATCGATATTCGAAACGATTTTGTTCACATAATAGAGTGTATAAACAATGTGTTTGTTCTGCTAAAGGTCTTTGCAATTTTTATTGCAATTCATTTCAAAAAGTAAAATTTAGATTAATGTAAGAGTAGAAATAAATGTGGGTACTCTTCACTTCTTTCAAAACTGCTGTTTGCTGCAGTGTGATATGCTATTTTTCTGTATTTGAAATAATTAAACGAATTAAAAAAATTTGAAAACTGACTGAATTCTGTCAAAATGGTCGACCACAACTTGCTTGATAAAAACCATAATTTTTTTCAGAGATAAAATTTTGTGATGAAAATTGACATCTCCTTATTTTTCTCTCAAAGTAAAATTTCAGGAACTGTTGCCAAACTTGCAAAGTTTTGATGAAAGTTGAGGCACGAAATCATGAAAAGGATAATTTTCAAATGATTCCAAACTTTCCTTTTTTTCTGAACAAAAATGTTAGCCTATTTTCTGTAATAGCTGAAGTGAGAATGAACAGGTATTGGTGAAAACCTTTATAATTGAGAAATTCAAGTAACTGCTCTCTAATGTGAGACAAGCAAAGAATCAATCGCAAATTTTTAATAGGAAATCGATTTCATGTTGCAATACACATCGTCAGTCCTTACATCTGCAAGCAATGCTTACGGGTGAAACTTTGAAAGGCTAAAATAAGAACAGAGAAAGCAAACAAACTCAAGACTGATGTGACTAAATCAAAACAAAAGCTGAAATGTAAGGCGCAAAAGGTTTTCCATATTAAGCTAATTTTAACTTACCTTCAACAACATTCGTGCTATTTTAATATTGTATTGTCAGTCCTATGATATTGCAGTTCTGTTTTCTAAACGCGTTGAGAGAATAGTTCGCCAGATTTTCCAAAGTGCTCACAGTAAATGTTGTTGCTCGCTCATGTGACAGACTTGATTTTACTCGGTAACCTCAATGTTATGAAATTTCCCCCTAAGCAGTAAAATGTTCTGACTTATTAACATTTACCTAGATTTGAATAATGTTTACTGTTTTGATGAAGATAGATTCGAACAAAGAAAAATCAACTCTGGGAAGATGCTCTGCTAAATCTGTAAAATCTTTCAAGCACACTGTATGTTCGTTCAATGGATATTTAGCAGTTTTAAGAAAAGGCGGTGGGGGTGCGCTTAATTGAACCATCTCACCTTCACGCTGAATGCGAAGGAATGAACATTGATCATGTATCGCTGCATTGTTCCACTGGCCTTGCGTTTGCATTTTTGGGAAAAATGCGACTAATTCATTTCATTTGCATTTTAGGTGTGTTGACATTTTTTGCTAAACTTAAGGTCCTTCTAGGCATCTCATGAGAGCTTGACAGCTCCTAAATCACATCATAAGCGGTGTGATCAAAGCAGACGATGTGGTTTGATAACTGACTATCAGCAAAATACGAGAGTTTCAGAATCATCGACACAAAACTGAAATGGACGTCTACGCGTCTATGAACAAATAATCTGAAAATGGTTTGTTACTGAAAACAATTAAATGCATTAACACTTAATAAAGCGATTCAACTCATGAATGAATTTTGAATTACAGTTGCAACAAATTCATAGATATTTGAAATTTTACAATTTGTTTGTATCTACTATTTCTATGTGGTAACCTGACAGCAAAGACCAAAAACAGACCACAAGGAGAGCTTTTTTTTACTACATGTAGGTAGGAAATTAGGCTTTAATTTACACGTTTTCACTATAAGTTGAAATTAAGGCAACTGAGGAAAAACTACCTATCAATCTCCTTGTTTCATAACTGCAGCTGAATCTTTTCTAGCTCTCAAAACTTTGAAATCTGGGAAGGCTGCTGGCTGCGATGAAATCCTACCGAAATGCTCAAACGTTTAGCTCAAAGAATTCAACAGGATTTCCTCATCTGATTCGTGTGTCCCATGTGTCCTGTTGCACTGGAAGGGCACTGAAAGAGTGGCAAACTGGTTTGATCATCTCGATGCACAAAAACTTGCGGCACACCCGCATTATCCATCGTAACGGTGATTTTGAAACCTTATTTCTGTGTGCTTTAAAAATGTTGTAATATTTTCAGTCCAGTTGTCCAAGCAATGCTTCCTATCCGTTTCGTACACATTCCTTTGTTCAGATCTTACATTGTGTACTAGGTTCCTTAATCCAACTTCCAGTCTTTTCGAACAAAACAAAGTTGAACGCAAACCCAAATGGAAAATTTACCTTTGTTTTTATCAGTGGGTGATGATCGAACTAATATTCAAAACATAGTCCGTTTTTGTCAATCACTCCTATCATACAGAAAATGAAAGTATTCCAAGGTTTTCAACAAGTGGATAAGTGCCAGTAAAAATTAAATGGCGGTTTGGAAAATATTTGGTTGCATGAACGTTTTTCCAAACACCGACCCTGCATTGAAAATCTGAATGGTTGTTGTGCAACTGAAGCCAAAAGAGCGGACCATTTGCGCCAACTACCGGATTAGACCTCGATGACTTCAAATTATTTCCCTAGATCCTAGTAACGAAACTAGCATTGAAACTAGTTTAAATTATGAAACTTCAAAAAGTGTTGCAAATGAGAGGTGTTTTTGAAATCAACACAATAATCAGCAAATTATTTCAAATCAAAATTAAATCAATCAACTCGAAACAAACTGTAAAATAACTTTTTACTACTGTACGTGTTTTACTCATATAGTTTTATTCACACGCAAAGAAAGCGAATCCAATTTACAAGTGTTACAGGTAATTCACTCACGGTTGGTAAAGTAAACGTGCCGTTTCTGAAAACACTTTAAAAAACTTAAAAATGTTGCTTTCAAAGAACTAACACATAAAACAACTCTGAAAGCTAACGCCTGTATTAAATCTTGGAGGATTAGGTCGGTTTTCAAAACGAATTTTACAGCGGATATGTGGATGGATAGAAAAGCTAAACAGTCGATTGCAATGTTAACCAACAAACGTCGATTGCAGACGTTACTTTGGTTATCCGCTTTCATTTCATGATTGTTTTTCTTACTTGGCATACTTGAGTTTGTTGATTTGTCATGGATTACTGTACTCATGCAATGTGACTCAAAAAGTAGTGAGTATGTCTATTGCAGAGAGGCGTTTTACGCAGTGTATCGGATGAAAATAAGTGTTACGCAGTGTATCGGAAGCAAATGAGCACACTTTGAATATTTTTGACGTAAAGTATGTCTGTTGACTTAAAATATCGTGCAAAACAAACTAAAAGAGTTGTTATTAGCAAATATGAAAACAAATTCATTTGAAACCTAAAAAATCAGAAATTTCTAGATGTAAAATTTGCATAAATTTTACTTTAATACAGTTTTGTGGAACCTAGAGAGCTTGAGAGATTTGTGCAGTTTAAATGTAGTATTTGATGAAAATATAAAGTTTTCTATCAATTTACTGCATTTTAATGGTTATACTTGAAGGTTTCCCTTATAGGGACAGTGCACAGTAAATAGCGTTGCCTGTTCCTAGTTTTGTAAAATTTGCTGCATGAGAACTACCATAAATAGCAGTGCGATTTACGCCCAAATACGAATATTTGAAAAAAAAAATTTTTTTTGCCAACATGCAATGCTTCCTAGTTTTTTAAATTACCAGATGCATAACTGTCACGAAGGATTTTATTCGGTTGAAATCTTACCAGACTGATTGTATTTGATTTTTTAAGAACCAAATTAGTTTAGAATAAAAAATCAACAGGCAATAAAAGGTAAAATATAAAAGCTAAGTGTTTTAAGCAAAATCACGCAAGATTTTGTTGAAAGGCCTGTTTTTACTGTCAGCTAAAATTTATTGAATGACATGAAAAAAATTAGACTGAAAGCGAAGTATGAAAACGGCACTTCCAAAATATATTTATTTCGATACGTCCAAAATGATTTCGCGTAAGCATCAATGTTGTTTGCTGCTAATTTTTACAGGGACTTTTCCAGGCTTGCCAGTTTCACTACGTTGGAAATAAGTGTTTGCATGATTATGACTCCGTCATTTTGATAGTGAAAAATAGCCAAATGAAAACCAAATGCAGTGACATTGTGGTCATTAAGCTGATGTCGGTCATTGCAACCACACAAAATGAATAACCAAAATTATTGATTTACGGTATAGGATTAGTCGAAAAACACAAAGAAAATCATTTTCATGTAAAGTAACAGGAAGTCCTTTTCTCATGAAGATGCTTGACAGCCATTCCGTGCTTTTGCTGTGTTGCTGGGTTGGTTACATCTATTAAAAGTCATTTGACAGAAACAACTCATCTTCGTTTTTGAAACAACGGGAAGCACTTAAATACCGACACAGTCAAAGTGTGAGCATAGCGCAAAACAGCAGATGCAATGTACCAGGTAATGACCACAAAGCACAGCGACTTTCTAATTCGATTTTAGGTTAATTCATTGATGTGATTTAATTGTGGGTAATACTAAAATGCTTTCATACTGCAACATTCGCGAGATTGAAATATCAATCATTCCAGTATAACACACATATTACTTATCATGATAATACCTGATAATCCAACGGCTTACTATTGATGAAAGGTCCATTCGGCTGAAAAGTACAAAAAATTGCGTCAAAATTTTACATCATAAAGTACCGAGGAAGACTATATAGCGGAAATTATATTCAAGTGAAAATCTCGTGTTGTTGCATGACATGCGAAAAACAAAACAACCACAATCATTCCTCATCTGTGCTGTTAACAGGCACACATGGTACACTTTGGCGTCCGGCTGCTTTTGGGGATTTTCGAAAAAAAAACGCCGAATCGCACGTGGCTTTGCGCGGGAATTTCTCCGCTCATGTCAGAGATGATCACGGAGCCAGAGTTCCGGAGTGGACTCCTGCCGGAGTTTGCATTTTAGGTTCGAGTCGGAACAGGAGCCGGAGTCAACATTGAGGTCTGTGCAGGAGCCAATCAAAATTTTTAAGGGACCTAATTTCTGAAATGATGCTTGTTGTTGTCAAATAGAATGGAATTAATTGAGACGTGTTTTCTGACCAGTGTCGTCATATATCACAAACGTGTAACACTGGGTGGGAGTACCGAGCATTTCACCACTAAAGATGGTTTCAAAGTTATGGCCTATGCAAAATACCATGTGCAGTAAGTGACAATGCAGTTCGGGAATTAGGAATCCATGCCGTAGCTTAACTATGAGAATGTTGGGCTAATGATGTGGGCAATAGTGCAAGACACATGACAAAAGACAATGGTTAACAAAACAGATTATATGGAAGTAAGTGTGCCGAAATGACCTATACACTGTAGTGTAGGCGTAGAGTGGCTAGTGACACTCACTGTCCTGCCACTGACAGGAGTTGATGATGATGTTAGAACAAAGTAATATGCAGTAGTACAATAATGTTCAGGCTTATTCGTACTGTGCAGATTTCTGGTCTAGCCACCGCTTGCATATGTCAACCTCTGCTCACATTTTGGGGACATACTGAACAAAGTTGGATATTTGCCCTGATAGTTGCAGCTTTAAAGATAACCTATATTGTTTTGCATAGCTATTGCCCTCGATAAATTTGAAAGGGATTGTAACCAAGTTATGCGTAATGTAAATGTTCATCTTGTTAATTTTTTTTGCACGATTTGTTTGCACATTCATGTTAATGGCTCAGTTTAGCACAGTCATAGTTCAGAGTTTTATAGGAGCACATGGTTAAAGTACGATCCAATATTTGTGAACAGGTGATCAGCTCCAGACCTCGGAGTTTTAAAATGAGTCTTTTGTAAAAATTGAAAATGAACACTCACTTCAAATACTTGTCATCTATCTGGCGACTTAACCAAAACTAGTATTTTAATGGCTGCCACTTCATAATTTAATGTAGCAGAACCTATACTTTAAAGGTGTATTTGATAAGCAGCATCTATTTTGCCTCATGAGACAAAAACAGTTCTGAAGTTATTTTGTCAGTAGCTGCACACAATTGTTTGATGTCATAACGTGACAAGTTTGGAATGTATGACAAACATAGCTGACTGTAATGTCTAATTTAAATGTTGGCAAGCTTTTAGTGGCTGTTTGTTTACGTCGTGTAAAGAATAAGCTAAGCCATAACTTTGAACCTCAAAAAGTTGTGTCTCTCTGTATTGTGCTAGTCACATGACCATTTCAACCATTTGTGGTCTATTGAAGGCAAAATAGCCACGACATCTATTTTGCCTCATGAGGCAAAATAGACAGTATCTTTTTAATATGAGTAAGTTGGAAGTTTTCGGAGTGTTAACAGGAGTAGGAGTTGATGTTTCAAAATTTTCGGAGTCGGAGCAGGAGCAGGAGTCTTAAAGCGTGGAGCAGGAGTGGAGTCAGTGTCTGAAAATGGTGACTCCGCTCATCTCTGGCTCCTGTAAGGGTTACGGACCTGATCGAATCGGCAAAAGACGCGGCAAGTCTTCTACTCTGCACTCGAAAAAAATTTATTGGTTGGGGGGTGCGAAATTTTTGTGAGTGTCGTCATAAGCGGAGGACTTTTAGGCCATCTTGGCCCACTTTACCTGCCCTGGGCGCCAACCGTTAGATGGTAGTATTTCGCTGAAGTTTTTATTGGAAACTAGGCTACAATCCGAGTCTTTTGATACTTTGGATGACCTGCTGGGGTTTCAGGTTCAAAAGATATGACTTAAACTAGTAAAAATATTTGAATAATTAGCTAATTAATTAATTTGTTTATTTTAGATCATAACTTTTGACCCAGAAAATTTAGAAAGGCGATCAAAGGCACAAAAGACTCGGACTCGAGCCTAGTTTCCAATGAAAACTTCAGCGAAACACTTTGGCCTAGCAGTTGGGCACTAGGCCAGGCAACATGAGCCAAAATGACCCCAAAACTACTTCACCTATGACGTCACTCACGAAAAATCCGCACCCCCCAACCAAAAAATGTTTTTCCAGTCCAGACCAGAAGACTGGCCGATCCGTTTGAGCCCTTGAACAGCTCTCTAGCGCGATCGGCGGAGGAGCTATGGCGCTGGTAAGACAACCGAAAACTGCTGTTTTTTAGGCCGAAATCGAAGTACGAATATATCGTACGCCGGCTCTTAAAGTGGTGGTGTTGACACCGAAACCTGTTAACCATGTGCCTGAATTATTGCGTTTAGCAATTATTCTGTCGAATATGATCTGTACACATTTTACTTAAAGTACATTGCCAAACATACCACTTGTGCGGAAGATTCATGAATGTAATAAGCTTGGTTTGTGAATGCAGGCTGCTGCATTTGTTGATATCCTGGCGGTGTTGCCAAAACACTTTGACCTTGACCAATAAACTGGCTTGGTGTTGATACTGCATTAAAAAATGTAAATCAGCAATTCAACGCAATTTCAACAAAACAGATAGTCTGCCATTATTTTTCAAGTTAACATCGAAATCAATAATAACTACTGTAGTGTACTGCGCTTTCATGGTTTTGCACCTTGGTTGCTATCAGGCTGATGTTGAACAACGTGCAATACCGATCGACTCGAGATCATGGTTACTTGCAATGAACCCTTCACTTTGCTCCAGTGAGGAACCAGCAAAATGGAAACAGAGCAAACGGATTGCATTAATTTCGATGCAATTTGCAAACTCAGTATGCTCCATTACAATTGAGTTAAAGATTTGGTAATGATTAAGCAAAAGGCACTGAAGTCATTGTCATCATATAATTCACATTAGATTGTAATAGACATTCCTAAATGACGCGGTCGCAACATAGGTTATTATCTTCTTTATTTGTCGACCATAAGGAATTCATCAACTCACTGTTATTTTTTGCTGCAATGCACACCGGTGGCCTCCAGTAAAAATTTTACCGAATCGCGGGATCCAAACCGAATGTTCTGCAGTGAATTTATACCAAAAATGAAACTTACCTGGTTCTTATAAAATTGCGGCGTTATAATGTATCAACAACGCTTCCTGCAGAACCAAGCCTGGAAAATTGTGTGAAATCGAGATATCGCGCAGGAAAGCATTAACCAGGTGATGTCGACTTAAGTAAACTAATTGTTTTGGCAATTGAAAAGGTTGAAATGCAACAGTACACCACAAAAAGAGAATGCTGTTGACCTTGAAGTATTTCGAGTCCTCCTGGTGATGCTGCCCCTGCAACCCTAGCCAGGGGAATAACGGGCATGGAAATTAACAGATAATCATTACGGCAATTGAAAAGTTTGAAATGCACTAGCACACCGCACAAAGAGAAGGCGGTCTGCTTTGAAGACGTCTACGAAAGTTTACTTGGAACGGCTGTCTATGCGACGTGAATGCAGGAAACGACCTTGGAGGAACATTTTTAGACTCATGCAGATAATTTTCCCCAGGGAAATTGGTACCATGAAGAAACCTAAGGAAGCATATTAGGTTGGAATTCCCTGGACAACATGGTAATTGTGATAAGCCCACACTTTTTTAAGAGCAAAAAAACTCGCAGCAGGTTATTGATGGCCGTGGTCAGATCGTCACCCACACTGTTTTTAATGTTAAAAAGAACTGAGACAAAACAATGAGATTACCAAACATGGAGAGTAGGCACTTGGTAAACAAAATTCAAAAATGTGTTGGGAACTGCGCTTACATATGTTCCGCCTGTTTAGTGTGCACCGCACACCTTGACCTTATGTGATGTTAGAATGCGAATGAGATACGTTGGAACGAAAATTATTCTCTTTACAGTGAATACTCAAGGCAGTCAAGCTTTTGTAAGGTCCAGCCATTTTCTTGAATATCGTAAAGAAATTTAGACACGGTTGCCATTCCTGTGGGGACGTTGTATTTACATTGGGGCTCTCTGTGTAAGTGAACGATGAATCGGATAATTGATTTGCTTGTAGGTCCTGTACGCCGGCCCGTGCTCCAAAATTTGTTCATGTTCTCTCAAATTTTGTTGGTTTCAGAAAAAAGTTATTTCAAACAGAAAATAAAAACAAACATCTTGCACCCCTGAAAATTTATTTTACCCCCCAAACCTCAAATAACTGGCTACGAACCGGCTGGCTCAATCGTTTGCATTTTAAAAGTTGCAATAGATTGTATATTTAAATGAATTATTTCCAGACCTGTGTCAGTTGATTTGAAACAACAGCGTGACGCTGTTTATTTAATTGTTTTTAAGTTACATATGACATAAAAAGTGGTTAGATCTTCTTTTACTTAATTTGTGTATGTCAGAAACGGTCTGCACTATTGCATGTGTTGCTTTTGAACACGTGGGGCGACACTGCGCCGATGGCATTCGTTTCAAAGCATGTTTAGCGCATTTCCAGCTATGTCACTGCAACGTTGAGAAGCTCGATTTTATTTACTGATCTTATAAAAATCTTTTTCTCTTTCAAGCAGTGTTGCCCGACGCGCAATCCGGAAGCCAAATAGGATTCACAAGCATATTTCACAGCCTGCGGTTTTCGTTTCACATTGTGTTATGCCCAGGGAAGTAGTGATAGATATACGTATGTACAAGGACCCAAAAAACTACCAACTTTCAGGAACACTTCAGACTGATTTTCAAATCAGTCTTTAGTGAAGCATTCCATTTCGTTACAGTACAAACGAAAAGATCCACAGTTGTTTAGGGTCCTATGCAAGAGATGGAATTGCCATTTATTACATTATGCGACATCTGGCGCTGCAAACAGGCATCTGAATAAAAATATATATCTATGAGGAAGTCACTATGAAACAAACTATAAAAAGTCACTATAAAAAATTTTGGGAACGCTTTCTGGCCCCACTTCACCCCTGGTTGTGCCCGCCGCAAGGAATATCTACTTCATACTCTAAGCGAAATTCATGGAGTATGCTGACATTGAATACTGTCGGAAATATGTGATGCATCGCCGGCGGCCATTATCAAATCTGGCTGAAAAAGTTTTGAAAAAAAGTTGAAAAAACTCCGGTAAAGTTTGGATGCCTATGATCTAAACGGCAGGCCCACAATCATGGAGGTGGCAACCGGGCAATTGCCTCCTGAAATTTTCAAAACCATGTTTGGTTGTCAGGCACAACAACAAGGACAATTATTTTGCTCCCTCGAAAATATCGTCTGGTTGCGGTCCTGCTGAAGATTAGAGCAAGAAGCCGTCATTCAAACCAAATGCTTTCTTGTCCATCATTAGCTGGTGTCACTGAATTTCTTGTTCACTAATTTTTACTGAAATTGTCTGTGTCACTGCACATGTTATTTTACAATGTATACAACGTACCGAGACAGCATCACGCATGTTTTCTTCACAATGGTTCATCGCAATAAGTCTTTGAATTTATGCCTTGCATGATTTATGCTATGTGTGCACTTGTCTCTAGAAAGTTTCTAGCTCCTTCATTTGTGCAACTTAGTTAACACTTTCGAAACGGTGACCGTCTTGATTCTGCGTGCGAAAGAACGTTTGAAGCTAAATCCGCAGATTGAAGTGTTTGAGAATTGCGATATTGTCACATATATAATAAATCGCTTATGTGTTGCAAGAACTAGTTTTTTATTTTCAATTAGAAATGCTATTCAATATTTTTACCCTTTTGTCCTCAAGGAGCTTGATAAAAGTTAATTTTTTCCGCAGATTGCAAACTTGAGCAATGCCAGTCCTGTCTGTCTAATCACGTCTTTTCGTTAACGTAATTTAAGGTACAAGCGTATCCTTGAGGAACATGTCTAAGGTTTGATTTAAATGTTTTTGCTACGCTTTTAACAATTAATCTTGCTTCCCGCTATGATTTGATATACGGCCACGTTGCGGTGTCAGCTTGATTTGAAGTTTGAATGTACCAGTTGAAAACTAGAAGTGCCAAAAAAGCATGAGGAATTAAATAAAAAATTATTTATTTTAGGCAAGAACAATAAATAGACATCTCAACGCCTGTTATGTACAACTGCGTTCAACAAAAATAATACAAACTCTGAAAATGATTACATTTCTTTTATACTTTAAGAAGCTGCAGCTGTTATGTTTATGTATTCTCTATGCAAGCATAATCGAAACACTTGCTGACTTGCTACATTTCAAAAGGTCAGTCTGACGTTCGTGGCACATTTCAAAAATGAATCCTCATCAGTGAAAATATTATGTAAAAATATGAAAGCTCTTACAAGCGCAAAACGTAAGTGCCAACTGATTTATTTATCAGAAGCTTAAATCATAGCCAGGTGTTGCTATGTAGAGAGGTCAAAGTAAATGGAATTTCTACTGAAAGAAGTTGATTGTTCTGCGTGCTGTATTCAGTGTCAGCAACTATTTGCCATTTCTATATATGAATTATTTGTATGCAGTTCAACCTACAGCTTATAACCGGAACATATATACAAACGTATTTAGTTGAAGAAAGAACTTTTCAATATAAATAATAAAATATGCAAGATTAAATGTTTCGGATTTCATGTTTCAATTGCTTCTTGTAAAAGTGATTAAAGTGCCAAAACCATTAAAAATCTTCATTTAGGGTTTCATGTTAATGAAAGCATAAATTGTAAAACGTTTTCACATATTTTATTAATAAGACTATGGTTGTAACATTCAAGCAAGGTGTTTCGTTCAAACACCTTGCCTATTCCAAATGAAATACCAAATGTTTGACAAAATAATTGTCAGCAATCACACACTTTCTTCCAGCTGAGAAGACACACATTAGAATAGCACTTGACCTGAATACGTCTTCGATTAAAACTATGCAACTCTATATTTGCGATCTACATACCGACAAAGAAATCTAGAATACATACCGGAAGGAACCGGTTGTTCTGAAGTTGCTGCTGTAGGTATTTGACCTTGGATAGTGGTTGTTGTGTTTGCAGTTTCATAACGCGACTGCAACAACATGAGTCCAAAGCAATTTCATTTGTTATAATTTGCGTCATAAATCGCAAATCGCATCCATTTCAAAATTGATGAAATATCTCTGACATTGCTTTTCATGAAAATTCAGAAACAAGGTAAATCAAAGCATTAGCATAAACGGTACAAGACTCCGGTAAAAGATAACCATGAACTTGTCCTTTTGAAGTAACCATTCTGCCATTTTGTACAAGATGAAGCAGATAACAAACAGCTGCATATTTATGTAGACACAATCCCCGCTCAGGTGACTTTTGACAATATGCGTACTGTAGTTCAGTTTTCAACTAAAATCAAAATAACTTGAACCTGATTCCCCCAGTAGCTGATTTTTTCCAAGCTTTCTGTCGAGCAGTCCTAACGAAATATGCATAAGTTTTGTATTTTCTGATTAATGGGGCCAAGATGGCAGTGGGTGCCTAGTGTGATAACAACAGCTGTGCGTGAGGTTTCCATTACAATTCTAACATCAACAATGCTGGCATTTTTATGGACGTGCAAGTTTCGTAACTGCGTCCCATGAAGGAATTCGACAATCAGACAACCTGAGTCGACCGGTGCGGCTCATAATCAACCTCGGTTGCACTTGCAAAGGGAATGTTGCAACTTTGGCTAGAGTCAACTTGCGGGCCTCCCGCATTTATGGGAGAAAAAATGTTTGTTTTAGATAAAAAAAAATTTGAAATACAACAGGTTCGTTATTTCGGGTCAGATGGGCTTGAAAATCATTGCTGAATTGTTGAAAACTGCGCATGTGCTTCTAAAAAGTTTGGAGTCATTTTGGAAAGTGTCACACATATATTCAGGTTTATAAAGTTACCTAAACTTCAAAAACCGGGTTTTTGTTCCTCAGTCTACTGCGCAAATAAAAATGAATGACAGCGTTCATATATTGCTAAAAATCAATCTCTTATGCTCATTTTATGCAGAACTGCTTTTCTGAAGCGATGTATGACGTATGTCGCGAAATATTGCGTCATTTGGCACGATTCTAAAAACACAGTGCGGAGGTAGCACGTCAAGTTGTGAAAGGTCAGTTTCATGTTTTTTTTAATATTTGATTGAAAATTGATCAACCAACGTTTTAATGTTGTCTTGTTCATGTGCTATAGATTCGTTTTTTTTTTATTTATTCTGTTTCCAAATACAAGGTAGATATTTGAAAATTAACGTTTTCCATTTACAAAAAGCATATCTACAGTTCTGCTCTGCGTATGTGCGTTGATGTGGCATTTAGAATGTGGCGTTTTGTCTGTTTTTCAGTAATTTGGCTAAAATCCTTTTTCCTTTTTTCGCTGGCAAAACCATGGTTGGAGCCCAATGCACAAACGCTGATTGATTGAAATCGATCGAAAAAGCTTGGAGCAATGCTCTGCGCAATCACAGGCTCATTGGTTCCTGACAAAGATGTTGGATCACAATTGTTTACAGTAATTTGTCAAATGAGACAAGCAATGATACAATATCTATTTTCACCTAAGTTTCCAAATATGTGCAGCCAGTCTTGTTTCAAAGTCTTCATTGACTTACCACTACTCCACCTGGAGGTCTTGCACAGCAAGTCGCTGCGCAGCAGTAAGCAGAATGGACGATGGCTACAACCAATTGAATGAAAGCGATCACAGCAAGAATGGCGTGAATGGCAGTCAGTGCTCTCTGAATGAAAACAGTATGAACTTTTATGCTCAAAAAGAACAAAATTTACAAAGCGTGAAAAATAATTTTTTGCAACATTGTGCTGAGAAAGTGACATGTAAATAAAAAAACGTTTGGAATCTAATTTAGGCTGAAAAATATTTGTGCGACATCACTTTAAAGCGCTGCAACAAACCTGTTTTAGAAGACAACCAAAGAAAAACTTTTTATTAAATTCAAGTGAACATACTTTGTCTCTGATTCATATGCACTGAGTAAACACGGAGTATAAGTCAGGCCAAGCCTACTGCAACGTCTTTGCACGAACATTCTGTGGATAATCTGCATGCAAAGTGATTTTGAATTTCTGCAGTAGCAACATGGACATCGACAAGATTTCTTCCAGGGAATGCAGTAGTGACCAATTTCATTTACCAACTCGAAACTAAGAAAAAAAGCATTTTTCTAATGAAAGTTAACAGGAAAGTATCAAAATTTAAAATTCGGAGGGTCTTGTCCTCCCTTGCCGGCACCTTCCGACGCCCACAACTAAAAGTAAGTATTGGCTCGATATGCTTCAATTGAATGTGCTGCTTCGAATACTGTATATCGACATATCACTAGGCATACCATATTTTTGTGATTGAAAATCGAGACGCTTCAGAGCAAAGAGCCTTACCAGATTAATGTGGGTCATATCTTACTCAGAGTATGTAGTTTTTCGGACTCCTATAATTAAGACACAAACAAGTAAAATAGCGCATTTTACTAACACAACAAGCAAGGAAAAGCAAGATCACGCATCACTCTTCAGCAAGTTGCCACACAGTCCAATCACAGCCTGCTAATATTCCAGTCGGGGAATGCTGGCTGACTGAATGCCTAACCGGGACTTTTTGGTTGATTGACCGGTACGCCGGGACAAAGCCTTTAAACCGGGGCTGTCCCGGCTAAAACGGGACATATGGTATGCCTGCATATCACAAGATATGCTGCTTCAAACGTACAGACTTACTTGCCCTCTTGATCGTCTATTGTTGCGAAATGGATATTCAGAGTATCTATATCCGTATGATCTCATCATCACATCAGAATAAACTGCTGCTGGAACTTCGATTGAAACCATCGCACCAGCACCAACTGCAGCAAAGATAGTCACGATCATTGCTGCAGTAATCTGAAAATAATGAAAGTTTTCGTGATAATCAACCATAAAAATAAAAACACTGTGCTCAGCAGCGGGAGCTGACACATTTGATTAGGCAATACGTCCGATATCAAACAATAAAAAAGGCAAATTCCAATCAAACGTTTCAAAGGTGATGACATTAAATTACAGATGGTGCCATTTTAGACTGGACGAAATGCTGAGTTCAACTTTTTCCACAAGTTCTACCAGACAAACATCTGGAGGTTAGAAACACTGGTTTTTATTGAAAAATTGCTTGTTTTGAAGATATCCAACTACTTTTCGATCATAAAGAGGCATGGACTGTTTTGTAATCATTTCTAGTAACGATTCCTGATGTCTTTTGCTCAGGAAAAATATCCAAGGCTCCATCCTTGGACCAGCAGCCCATTTTTGAAGGTGAATGGGGACGGAGAAGAGAGCCCCTACGTAGGGAAATAAGGAAGCCACGAGTAAACAGCACTTCTGGTATGAAGTGTTGATTATGATTCGGAGCACCGCCTTACTCACAGAAAAAGAAGACCAAGTTGTTGAAGAAGACAACATGTTGCATGGATATTGTTGGTATCTCTTAAATAGTCACGAATCTGATAGCATGAAGCCGCGCAATGAAACTGAAACGCAGTTTTGAAACCACTGTTTTGTCCGATTATCACATGCAAGCGTGATGAAGACTGACTGCGGCACTATCAGGTGTTGCTGATAAACGTGGATTTTTGCTGATAAACGTGGATTTAACGTGGACATTTTAGAATGCAGAGTCTCTGGACTCTAAAATGTGAAAATGTGGGTTTGAAAATATATAAAGGAAGATTATTGAAGGAGTTTCTAGGGTCGAAACGAAAGTGTCATCCCGGTAACAATATAAGGTTAGATGAGACATATCCATAAAATAGCTAAATATTTTGAGATGTACAAAAATCAATTTGTGATTTGTTGGGTAAATGCTTGGAAAATCGTAAGAATCACGTGAGTTCGAACAACTTTTTTTGTGGTGTTTGACTTATTTTTTCTACGCAGCTGAACACAAAAGAGCAAAAGTTACATGAATAGCTCTACCGGACAAACTTCTGGTCTTTTTCCAGACACCAATCCCAATATTCCAGCGACTATCACCTGAAAAAAATAAAGATTTCCCAGTTCAGTTCAATATAATTTTTTTTCTCAAAAGAAGAGCTTGCGTATTGTTAAACTGTCACACTTGCAACGAATTAATACGGCATTTGCAAAATGTGAAATAATTCATTGCTCTAAGATTGCATGTTTTCATTGTTTCAAACGGACTTACAATCATTCCGCACCAAATACCACTTGACGCATAGCTGAGTGGACTGAATGCTCTGTAGTCACTCGAAGAAATAGCGATGGTCGTGATTCCAAAGATGGCAGAGAGCGTTCCCGAAACTAATTCAGTAATCTGGAGTTTGAAAATTTGATCTTTAATTAATGATTTAGGGAAAAACAAGAGTTTTCCTTTTGCTTTTAGGTGTCTTAAAAAAAATGTTGAAGTGTTCAAATTATTTCGCTATTTTTCACATGTTATGCTATATTATACGATTCTATAGCACCTAATAGAGTCCTGCGCGGGGCGGGTTAACCAACGCGGGTTGCGGGTACCCGCACTGCTTTGCGTGCGGATGCGGGTTGAACTTGCTGCGGGTGCGGGGCGGGAGCGGGATGAGAAATTCTTCGTGCGGGTAAATGAGTGTTGAGTCAAAGCACATGAACTTAATCAGCTCAAAAATCGCGAACCATGTGAATGTACTGAAGTTGTTTACCAGCATTGCGCTTAGGACAGTAGGCTTCATAACAGTATGATGCAACAACCCATTGCTGCGAAACATTAGCACAGGCTCTTGCCTTGTGGTGTGCAATTGACCATTTTCCAATGCAACCGTCGTACGTAGTGAGGAATATTTCAGTCTAGCAGCCCTTCTGAATGGATAAGACAACGCTTAACGCACAGCTAGTCACAAGTCATAACTGGACTGAAACGTGTTTTTCATCACCTCAAATCTGTTGACTGCGGAAGATCAGATCTGTGGAAAAGTTTTGGTTGCCAATGAAAAAAATAAATAGCTTGATTTTGCTGGTTGTTAGACTTGTCTTCAGGCGTTATGCAGTAAGTAGGGCATGTTTTTGCAACTTTTTTTACAGCTTCCTAAATACATACTCAGAATATATGTAGTGGTACGATGTTTTAAGTTGGTTCCAGGAATTTTATACGGCAACTATTTTCCTTTTTGCATGCAAATTTTCTTGCAACTTCTATCAAGTATTTTTCAAAGAGCAGAAGTTTGATTTAAAAAACATGTTTTAGAACTATTTCAGTATAGTTCTGCTCTCTTTGATAACCGAATCGAACTGATTAGTGACCTAAGAGCAATTTGTAGAAATGACCCGGTCAAACATCGGTCCACAACTACACGCCAAATTGTTAAGTTGCCAACCAACTTCATGGACTGTGGAGCTTGCCAAACAACTTCATGCACAAGTTTTTTAGCAACTTGCCAAACAACTTCATGCACAAGTTTTAGCATGCTACGCAAACTGTTGGTGAAAGATCGCAATTTCTCCCTACGTAATGTTTGGAAATATTTAGCGTTATGTGTAACTAAATCGCTTGAGTAAATCAATTTCGTTCGAAATGCTTGTGCACAAAGACAACTTTTTACTGCAAATTTTCATAAAATAAATGATTATTTCTCACGATTTTATTGCAACAAAAACTTGCCCTAGTTGTGAGTTTTTAGTAGTTTTCGGACAGCTGCGGGTTAAAGTGCAGGGCGGGTACGGGTTGGAAGTGTGCGGGTGCTGGGCGGGAGCGGGCAAGATTTCACAAACTCATGCGGGTGCGGAGCGCGTTTGAATTTTGCGGGTGCGGGGCGGGAGCGGACAAAAAATTTCAACCCGCGCAGGACTCCAGTACCTAGTAGGATACTGTGTAACAGCTGAACGTTTTATTATTTTGACCAGCAGCAATTCTTTCATGAGGTTAACACTTCTGATACCGGATGCATAACTGATGCACTTGCTGGTATATCCAGAAAAACCGGAGTCGACGGTCATCTGGACCTCAAGACGTCCAAACCTTCATTTCCGCTGTGGCTACCTACATCGTGGAGGCCTGTTAACTTTATCACTATGGAAGAAGCGTTTTTTTTCAGACAAATTTCAAATGAAACATCATGCATCTAGATGAAATTTCTGCAGTAAAGTTGAAATGAATTTTGCTCCGGGAAGATGCAAGTCTTCTACAGTGAAAGCAATCCTTAATTTTCTTCAAATGTCCAACCAAATTTAACAACGATATGAGTTATCTGCATAAAACTGACACACAAAATAAAAATATAGCCAAAATCAATTTGAGGCAAACCTTATGAAAGAACATGAAAACACAGTAACTTTTCTTATCGGAATGTAAAAATAATCACTTACCCCTAACCTGGAGTAAATTTTGGCATACTTCTTTCCCGCATGAGCAAATGGTGATGGATACATCTGAGATGGGGTACTTCTGGTAACTACAACATTTGCCATGTTGTATTGGTTTTATTGAGATATTTTTCCCAAAACAAAATTAACCTTGATAGCTAGACGCTAAATCAGAATTAGTTTTAAGTTGATGTGAGTAAAGTCAATAAATGTTTAAGAGAAACATTTTGTTTCATAAAAACTGACCATGTGGATTAAAATTTGATTTTTTTGGCAAACTTGCTGAAAACCAATTCACCAATAAGATAATTTGTTGACAGGGTAATTTATTTACTAGAACACTTATGTCAACAGCACGTTGAGCTGTCACTGAGATGTACCGATTGCTAGTTCATGTTTCTGACTTCAGTGCTTCTTCAGGAAAGAACTGTAGATTAGGAAGTTCGTAAATGCAATTAAATGTAGAAATACCCAGACAAACGTTTGTCAGTGCTGACTCAACACAACAAGTTGTTTCTGGAGCAGCTTTTTGGCCATATGATTTACAGCAGGCGTTACTCAAATAATGTGAGAACGTTGTGGAATACTTTAAGAAGAGCTAGAGAGTAACCACGAAGTACAGAAATTGAGTTAGACTTGCTTCGGAGGAGTTAATTTTTGCGGTGACATACAAAGTTAGTCTATCAGCGTTGAAGGTGTTACTGTTCCAAATTTTAGTTATGTTGTTCACCGTCACAAAATTTGTTCAGTATTTTCCTGCAGCGTACTTGTGTGATTGCACAGAAGTCTGGTTTAGTCGGTTTCAGGTAGTTACTTTCTTCAGGGCTTTAGCTGGGCCTGTCGCACAACTGCAACATGCTTACAAAATGAACTTCTCAGTAAATCTAAACTCCTTTGAACTTCAATGTCTTTATCTACAACTTCTTTCCCAAAGGCGTGATTTTATAAATCCTGGTTTAGATGATTATTCCTTGGTTTTGTTTGCAAGAATACCTGTCTCTGCAAAATAAGTACGGCTTTTGGAAAGATGATTTACGTTGGTTAAATTCAGTCCATCGAGGGCTGCTATCAGTGATCCCACTGCAAACAGTTGCAATGCCTCTTTACCAATCCAATGCAGTACATGGCATCTTTTTTCGTTTCCTGACGTGTTCGAGCTGACATTATCCGAAGTGATTAAGCTGATGATGATAAATAACTGCTATTTCGTGCAATGGATGCAATGACTTGAACAGTACAGGATTTGCTTGGTTCAACATTTAAGTAAAAATCCCTCCGCAGTAAATAGGTTTGTTGGTTGAAACTAATGGGTTCCCGCAACATCCCACTATTATTACCACGTACAGCCGAAGCAGTTCTTCGCGGCGCTAGTAGCACATGACGTAGTAAGCCAAATTCAATCACCTGTGAGTTTCCATTCTTAAGATCACTAATTTTGTAAATCTCCGACTCTCGTTTCATGGCAAAAAAAACAAAGTCGAAATCGTAGATGCAGAAGCGTTCTGATAGAGATCGAAAAAAGCGACGTTATTCGTCAGGATTTTCCGTTTTCCTGAAATCTAAGTCCTGTTCTTTTGTGTTTGCTTGACACTAAGCAAACCTTTGCACCGTAAAGATATTTTTGCAGCTTGTCACGAAGCCCTGGGCGCATTCGTCTGCCTACGTCTGAACGCAAGTTAATTTTCCGTTTGCTGTTGCGGAGCAGCTCGCTGCTGAACTCCGTATTGAATGGCTGGGAGGTTACGGAGATTCAGAAACAATTTTTTGACCAAATTTCATTTTTTGTTCTTTTCAAGGAGAATACACATCTCGTCATTTACAAACAAATGTTCTGTATTGTAAAATGAGAGAGGCAATGCAGTTATTTAAAAAAATACCTCATTTTGTGCAAGACATTCAGATTTGCTGATAATGCTTGACTCGCTTTTTTGATTTCGGTTAAATATGTTTGAAACTCAGATACGTGATTATTACCGATTCAAAATCCGTGCAATAAGAAGTAAAATCTTTAGAAAACAAAGATGCAAAATGAGAAACGTTAGAAAACATTTTGATATCCATTTTATGCATAGAAATGCAATCGCTTTTGTCTTTGTCTTAAACGTTTTTTCATTTTTAGCAGGAGACCTCCTTTACCTCGCGTGCTTTTATAGAAGGCAAGATGAAGTGCAAGCATGACTTGGTGAATGACAATGGTTGATTCGAATATTTACCCGTGCACATCTGCATAGTTTGCCTGATACAAAGTTTTACTTACGACAAACAAAGCATGTTTTAATAACTATAGCGTTTCCGATATGACTCAACTCATATGCTGATGAGTAACGCAATGACTATAACGCTATTGAAATGCTAAACAAAGCTTTGTCAGTCGAGACGGCTTCAACGCTCAGTTTTCAAGTGTTAAGCGCTGGACTGCATGCATTGCAGCGCACAGTGCTGCAGTTTGCTTGGCCTTGATCAAAACCTTGTTGAGCACGAACGAGTGGGAATGGCAAGATCGTAGCTATTGCTACATACAACTGTTAGTAGATCTCAAAATAATCCCTGAATTGTGTGTCCATTGCATTTGTTTTTAAAAAACTGCCTGTCATTTTGAGATTGCTAATGAATTTGCACTTTACTGGATTCAACGAACACAAACGGTTTGTGGTTTCAGACATTTACTGCTGTTGCTGTCATGGCCAAAGAATTCTTCAACCAGTTTCAATTGTATACGCTCAATCTCTGTTAATTTGTATGTCCTGAGGATTAGCACAGTATATCGACATTTTTACTGAAAAAACTACGAATTTTAAATGTGATTTCATAAGGTCTAAGGCCTTGTTTTGGACGAGTTTCACATTATACGTTTTTGCCAATTGTCGATACTCATCGCGACTTTACTTCATTTTCTGGTAATGGTTTATTGATTCGCTTCTTAAAGGTAGAGTTTTCATTTTTCATTAATTATTTATGATGGAGTTCAGGGCGTATTTCCTTTTTCAGACTTAAAATTACATCAATCTTAGTTCATCATTTGTCTGCCGAACTTCCTTGCACTTTCATGTTGTTATATATTTAGAATTTTGTATATCTCAATGTATGGACACCTCTGCGGTAAATTGCCTCACAGCTGCCTCATATTTTTAATCGAATCAGATATTTTTTGGAGGGTTGTTAGGACAGAATGCCTGAGCGATAGAATTAACATCGCTTGGTACGTAATTAAGTCACGACTAGATTTAGCATTTTCTTAAAGCAGACGATTGGTGGGCAGTTGCAAGTGGAGTGATGACGTTCAAATCAGAAATGCAGCTGCGCTTTGGGGCTATTGCAGTGGTTCCCAACCTGTGGTACGCGTACCACTAGTGGTACGCGAAGGTCTTCCAGGTGGTACGCGAGTACATTCTGTTTGTTATTAGACCGAAGGGAGTTCTTAGTTCATGTGGGGTTGATTTTGAGTTTTTTGGAGCCGTCGACGTTGTCTAGGTCAGATTCTCAAGTTTGATTCTCAAACTGTGTGCCGCCACAGATTCTCAGGTGTTCCGCGAAGCTTTTTGGAAAAAAACTATATAGATATTGAAAATAAGGCATGCAGATAAGCATACGAGACTGATGACGAAACCAATTATTACAATGCCGATAGAGCAGGGTTATTGTCACGTCATAACTGAACTGCTATGTTAGAATTAGAATATATCGTTTTTGCAACAAAATGTCTACCTTTCACCCTAGTAGTTCTGCGCTTAGCCTACGCCTTGCTTACGGCTAATCTAATACAGTGGTTCCCAAACTGTAAAGAACATTAAACTATTTTAAGGGTTTTATTTATTCAGAACTCAGTTTATATTATTCTAAATATCAAGCTAATTATGGAAAAGTATCTTGATAAAATTAGTACATCCAAACAGAAAGAGACAGCTCAGC
>Ga0210059_1002249_pt1 | contig 30055 bp, 16 predicted proteins | sample Ectturendosymbi2_FD_188042 | JGI IMG/M metagenome (GOLD analysis project Ga0210059, IMG submission 188042) | Ecteinascidia turbinata endosymbiont from Florida, USA - Sample 2 (SPAdes) (version 2) | ecosystem: Host-associated > Tunicates > Ascidians > Unclassified | place: Key West, Florida...
AAAGCAGCTGTCATTAATTTTTATTTGGAACGAACAAGTTTCCGATAGATTGCTATTCTTTTTCAAAGATTTTGTAAGCATAAATGTTGATTTGGAGTAATTTAAGGACAATTTATTTGAGCGCTGAAAAGTATCGCATTTTCATATATCAGCTTGCTTCTTTTGCATTTAGAACCAGAAGCTTCGAGCAGACTACAATTTTGATCTTCAACCGACCGTCAACAAAGGTTTTTGGCGGAATTTCTGCATTTTCTTTGCCCTTTTTGTGTCTTAATTATAAGTACAGTACCTACATTTTTGGAGGGAAAATGTGTTTGTTTTTGAAAAAAATATTTCAAAATACGTTTGTTTTTTCGGGTCACGTGAGCCTGAGAAAAATTGCTGAGTTGTTGAAAAATGTGCCTGTGCACCTGAAACATTTGGAATAATTTTTAATCATTTAGGCAAATCATACCTACAGTTTTAGTTTTTTCTTGGAACTAGAGCGGATGTACAGGACCCAGCGCCAGGGATCCACAACACTTGCCCAGGTGTGGCAATACCTTGCTTGTCAAAACCGTCCAAGCTCATATTTACAGACTGACTTGCAAGCTATTCGACCCTATTTATGTGAAACACTAGATATGAGCTTAAGTTTTGAGAGTTGATGTGACTATCAACAACAATATTTAGCATAATCCTTTCTATTTACACCACAAGCAGATTAGGATGTTTTGCGAGATTGTTTTGATCAGTCTCAGCTAAATATTCGCCATGACATTCTTGTTAAGCAACGTGACTACGTCATGGGCCCGGTTGTTTACAGTAGAACTCCATAATTCGTGGGACATTGCAGCAAGCATGGTCTTGCATCATGTAGGCAGGAAGCAATCGACTGTACATGATTGTCGAACAAAGCTGTGTTTCAATTACTCTTTCACTGAGAGCGCCGCTCTGAAGAAGTACTTTTCTGGTGACTGTGAGGGAATCCAAGGCACGATCACAGCATCAAGACACTAAGTGCCGCCACAGAATTTGAAAACGGGTCAGGGCATTGTGCAGTTGCATGATGGTGTGGTTCTTACTGCGTTTTACGACAGACAGTTCAACGTCAGTTCAGAGGAGAACAGCGAGCACATGTATTTCGAAGATGCAGCGAATGAAATTGCAGCATCTTGTTTGTTTTTGGGGGCAAAAAGACAGCACGTCACCGTGGTTTGTTGGTGAATTATACGAAACATCAGCAGTTTTTAAAAGGGTGACGCAACAGGCTTGACGCGCATTTGTCAACTTACCTAGTAACTGCTTTAATTGGTGTCAACATTTTTGCAGCGTCTTTGGTTGAGATTTTGTGCTCAATTACTCGAAAACAACTTCGGACGACGCAGGTTTTTGGTGAATTTTGCGACTGCAGGTTTTCCAGTCACTGCAACGCCAAGCAGTGGTTACGGTTCTCTTGCGTGGGTTGTTGGAGAACTGATGGATTTCAACTGTGAACACGAGTATAGTTAGAATTTGTTTGGTCGATAGCGTTACTACCAAGAGCTATGTTGTTTTCTCCGGCTTTTGGTTTGAAGATCAATGACTTCGCGAACTTTATATGTGTAGTATATACATGCACGTTCTCAGTTTGTTTGAAAGTGAAAGTCATAGTCTTTCTTATTCATATTGCGGACGATATGGTTAACCACTCAGTTGTTCAGCAGCCTGTACTGCACATGTCTGCACTGCAAAAATTATTCGCTGCATGTCTGAAGCAGTGACTGCTGCTTCTAAATTTGTTCATTGATACCCAGGTGAAAAATTTTAATACTTAATCAGCGCAGTAAATAGTTACTGCCTTACTGCGTCAAAGACATGTTGCGTTTTGCAGCCTTCATGTTCCTCATCGTCATCGGTCAAAGAACTGACGCGAAAAGTAAGCAGCAAAATTTCAATTGCATTGTGTCTTCTTTCAGTGCAACCCATCGTCGTTGGGTAAGAGGGGATTTTCCTCAAGTTGCAGAATAGCAACTTTTATCAATAATAATTTTTTGTGGATTGTAGAAAAGTATGACTTGCAAAGCGATGCGTCGCATTCTTTCGTTGTAGTTTTAACATAAACTCTGTTTGGTGTGATAGGTCGATAAAATCAACTTGATTTTTTTCTACCGGGTGTTCTGTCAATTCATCGATCCTTTTCTTGCTAATGCACTAACCATTTAAGATCTGATTAAAGTTCTTATACTGCTCAAAACATATCATGAGAATCTTCGTTTAGAAATGGTTGGTTCACCACATTTGAAGTTGAGCACTGCAGAAATTCATCTGAACTCGGTTTAATGAGCATATAGTTTGCTGTGGAAGTAGTGGCCAATAGCAGCGAACGTTCATCGTGATGTGAGGAAAGCACATGCTCGTATCAGCAGTGATGAAGTGATGTTATCGACGAAATAACTGGCTTGGTGTTCGGTGACAAGGAAAACCGGGAGGACCCGATTGAAACATTGTTTACTGAATATTTCTTTAACCTAGAACTGCACAGAAATGCAAACTTCATCACGGTTTGTTTGTTGTGCGTAAGTACTAGTAAAACACAGGCTTCTTTGCGTTTATCATGGAAAAACATGAATTATATAAAGGAATGATTTTTCCTTTAATTGTAATACGATAAGACCAAACGTTGGGACAGTCATGTACTGTTTCGAAAACAAAGTTGTGGCAGAGGGTGATGCAGGACAAACTTTTTTTCACATTATGCCTGATTTCTGGTCAAAAAAGGGAAATTAACTCACTTGTGTTTAACTTTTGTACTTCGTTTCGGCTTCAATGGCGCCGCAGTTTATTTACTAGAAATATAATTATGAATGTGTTTTAACATTACAAGGAGTTGGTTCACATATCCATCGGCCACCACTACCAGCTATCTGAATTCGCCACATGTTATCTTGGTTTGTTATCAACGCTACCGACAGATTTCATCAGTTCAGCAGGTTAAACAAACCACCTATGACTACAGCCCTACACACTTTAACTTGTTGTGCCCAAACACAACTTTGGCTTCCGAAGTCCGAAATTATCGACGTATTCTTAACTTCTATTTCAAAATTTAAGTTTTTGTTTTCCACCTGGGAGCAACATCTACATCCCATTGTATAGCGGCAGCATATGGGCACAAAATATTTTTTCATGTGTAAGTCGAAAAACACTTTTTTGTCTTTGCCCCGGCAACCGACTTCGGATGACACAAAGATTTCACGTAGAATGTGGACGTGATCGTGTTAATTTTTTCATCTTATCAGCAAAAGCAAAGCGAAGGAAAGAAACGAAGTACATAATTCTTTGTTGGTCCGAATTCCCACAGAACTGAAGGTCATCTTCAGCGTCTCAAAACATCTCATAATGTTCACAATATCATCCCCAATAAACCCTGATGCACATACTTAATTCCGCAAATGTCCCTACCCTGCAACCCTGAGTCACTGATTGTTTTTCGCGGTCATAAGGACCTGTCTTATTCTATCATTTGGAAAATACTGTCTTTAAACTCCGGATTTTAGCAACATGTTCAGCTCTGGGAAGCATCTGCTCACTTACACCCCCGCCTCGCATGTTTGTGCAAAGCATCATAATCACATTCTGAGGGAAGATGACCTGAGCAGTGGTTCTCAAACTTTTCGAGGAAGGGAGCCAAATCCAGATGTACGCCTTTGTTAGAGAGCCGCACTAAAGAAATTTGAAGACAAGTCACACGTTTTGTTTTATTGCAGACCGAAGTCTGTTTTACAAGGTATTAGAGGTTTTATTGAAAGATTGCTGTGGGCCGCACAAAGGCTGCTTGGGAGCCGCATGCGGCTCGCAGTGGTTGAGAACCACTGACCTGAAGCTTAGGTTCTTTTCAAATTATGGCTGACAAAACCTGATGTTCAGGCAGTTGATGATATGTCAAATGTTTGTGCAATGCACTGTTTTGAAAATCTGTTGAGCTAGTGTTTCATTCCGCAGAGGAAAAACATTCAGTTTTTGCCTCGTGCCGATTGATCAATAGGAAATAGACTTATTAAAATATTTGGGTGTCTCGAAAGAATTTGAAGACAACTTTCACTCAGTATGGTGAATGGAGGTAGGGAAAAGTCGTTGTGATCAACACATTCTCCTGCTGCTAGGTTTGCAGTCGCTGACATAAAATTTGAAGGCTAACATTCATCTTTAAGCTGTTCCTCAGGAAAAACACTTAGTTTTGATTTTAGTTTTGTTTAAAACGTCATGCATTTTCAGGAATTTTTCCTATCAGCGGCTCCCAGCCATACGCCTGGACGTACGAGGAAGCATACCAGGAATGCTCGAAACTGGGTGCTGCTTTAGCGTCACCCGCAGAAATGGAGGAAATTCAACGGAACGGGTAAGTTACTACGTCAGTAAAACTCCAAAATTTCGACATAGTGCAGTAGTTCTTTCAGCTCTTGTTGGCTCTAAACCAAAAAGCTTGATATCGCACGCTTTCAATTTATTTTGGTTCTAATCGATGAAAATCAGAACAATCTTACCTGACACAGAATGCTTGAGCATGATCTGAGCAATGGTAAGTATGGACCAATCATTGTGATCGATATCTGGAAAATTTGTTGGTAAACAGCAGTATTACTAGAACAAGCTTTTTAATTTTTTTTTGTCAGAGAACATGTTTTCAAACAAAATTAATTTACACCTAGATTTGCGGTGGAATGGGACTGATTTGCCTTCAGTTTATCAAGTGTGGAATGTTAAATATACATTCGATAACTTTTGCTCAACAAAAATTTTTATGGTCTAGATATTTTCTTAACGTCCTTTGTTTCTTCGGTATCGGTTATTTATTTACGAAAGTATGACTCACGATGTTGTGCAAATATTATCGCTGGCATCCAGAATTTGATCATTTAAATCATTTTGAACTTGCGTACACCAAATATTTGCCAAATTTCGAAACCAGCAATGAATTTACGGGGTTTTGCGCAGGTTAACTAAGCTCTCTCTCGAACAACATTTTTTTCTTTGAAACTTCGTCCAAACCTCATCAGCATTAGCTGGCAATGTTTGAACTAGCTTGTTGCTCAAGGTAGTTTTGATAAATGCTAGAAGCTATTTACAAGGTACAAACAACGTACAGTTTGTTTCCTGAAGAGAGTGACCCATTTGCACTTTGGTTAAAGCCAATTTTAGATATATACTGTAGATAAACTTCACTTATTCGTTCATGAAATTATAGTGCTGGTCATGTTTATAAAAATATTTACCTATGCGCTATACATCAGACAATAAGACATTGAAAGGAGAAAAGACTTATTATGTATTGGGAAGAAATAAATGCCTTTGTTTTACGATATTTCAGTACATCTTACTGCAAATGCGGATGGCTGTCAGACAAATCAGCCCGTTATCCTATGGCTGAGGTTAATTCTGCTTGTGGAGGTGCAGCAGCGGTGCATACATGCCATTGGAGGGATAACTGGGATGCATTTTGTTACATGGGTATGTTCCATCACAGATACAATGGCGTGCAGAGTTTTTTTAGCGAGTGTCTGTTTCTGGCAAGAGAAGCTTTGAATATGGATTCGCTGTCCCTGATAGTTCCGGGTGCAAAACCAGACAACAGGTGTTTCTGGGTCGGAAAAACAAAAATAGGTAGTTTAACAAATAAAAGTGCCTTCAAAGGGAAACTTTGAAACTTCTGCGGTTGAAATAGTTTTCCCATTTCTTTCATACAAATGCGCGCTCAGACTAACTGCTGAATAATTTGATTGCTTGGTTGTTTTACACTTGCACTGGCGCCTTGCCGCGGTGTGAATTTTGGCAAATCCAATTTCGATGTTCTTGCAAATGGCGGACAAGCGACGAAATCAGAATCTATGTTTGCAAATCATTGGAAAAGCGTTTTTACGGTTGGTGCAGCTCGATCACTTTTTGTTTTGGCACCTGTGTTTTGAAGCTCTCCACTGTAAAGTGATTCTTTGGAATTCGTTAAAACTCGACCGATACGACGCATATTATAAATATAAATATACCTTTGCTAGTTTTCAGACTGAGAACCAGGTCGTCGTGTTTCACTCCGAACTCTTTGTTATGTGACAACGCTAGTTTTGCAAAAAGATTTCTGTGAAAAGCTGTCTGAGAATTTTTCTGTTTGACTGGCTTTGTTAGTTTTATTGATGAAGGGCGAACCATTGACAAAAACACAAACTAACTAGCATGTCACTCAATCACTGCTTTTAATAAGATGCAACTGCTGGTTTCATCCTCAAACTTCTTTTGCAACCTTTCTTTCGTAGTTTACTGTAGGCCGTCTGAGCCACACTTTTGCTTCCAATTTGGACGCCCTTGCGTTCTCTTCCTTTACAGGACCAATTAAAAACTGCAGCAAGCCGCTTGGTATGGAAAGTGGGAATATTAGCGATTACCAACTATCAGCCTCATCAGTTTATCGCTCCTTCACTAGCAAAAGGTGGGAGTCTCGTTTAGCGCGACTTAACAAAAAAGGTTTGGTCAACGCATGGATGCCGAACCATGACGACAGAAAGCAGTACATTGAGGTGGGTTACATGAAGTAGAGAAGTATTAGAAAGATATTCAGTTAATTCGTCTCCGCAAAAGCGACGCAGTCGAATCAGTGAGCAAATTTTTTTCATAGGAAATCGATTTCACAAAACTCTACGCATCCTCTGTCCTAAAATCTTATTCAAATAGAACCATTAGAAAGATGCTGTATTTTTTTTTGTATTAAAAAGATTCTGTATTTTTTATTGTCCAATTTTTAATTCCTGTTATTTACTGAATTGATAGTAGCATGACCATGCCGCACACTTTGTAGGCTTTCAATGAACTTTATTTTGTGCACTGAAGCATTTTAATAGATATTGAAATGTAATTGCTTTTAAAACATTTCAAACACTTTTTATTTTACTGAACCTGTGAAGCTGGCGAATGCGCTGACACGAATGTTCGTTACTCATAAACTTTTAACAGCAATCTTCGATCTGTTGCTATTTTTGTCAGTCCAGATTATCCTTTAACTGTCGTTATGATCTCATAGGCTGCTTTTTCGCAGTGCAGTGGTACAGTGCGAAAAGGGCAGCCACTGCAGACAGCTGTAACACACAAACTTGGTTTGCAGGTTGACCTTGGTGAGGCCAAAGCAGTCACCGCAGTAATGACTCAAGGAGTTAGCAGATATCTTCGAAATCAATACCTGACCCAATTCATTGTAAAGTACAGCAAAGACGGTGATCTCTGGATTAATTACAGGAACAGCAGAAGCATACAGGTAAAAGCAGGCATCAGATTAAGTTAACGTCCCACGTTCGTCGAATTTATTGTGATTTTTTAAGGACCTCTCTGCATAGGCTGCACCAACAATTTTTTTCGCCAATGGAACTCGTTTAAAATCCCAACTGTTGTACAATTTTGTAAGTTCCAGGGAGTGGTATAGGAGCCGGGGGTGCTGGGGTGCCCCAAAAGGTTTGATTTGTCAAAAATTTGGGCAAAATCTCAAAACATTTGGGAAAAGAATTTGCGACATATTTTCAAAATAATAATGAAATTATATTTAGTTGTGATTAAGTGTGTAAATAGAAGTTTATTATATCACAGGAGACACATTAAAATATAAAATTTAACAATCTGTTTCTAATAATTCGTGTTTTAATATGTGAGAGTTGATGAGTAACTGACTCACTTGAAAGTTTGGGCAAAATCAACGTTTCAGTTACTTTCTTTATAAATTGGACACTGTGGGAATCGAAAATGTTGCAGGCCACCTGCTTCATATTAGTAGAGTCCATGCCAAGCAAGTACACAAAAGCTGTGTTTTCAATTGTAAGGACGGTGTTTGGATGAACACATTTTGCCGTACAGTATGTTGCAGATATTTCCTCTGCTAGGTGTGATTTTGCTTGCTGACAGCAACAACTGGAATGCGAATGGAACGCCAAACCTCAGATATGTAAAGCAGATGCTCAGAGTACTGATCCAGGTTGCTTCTGACAATGTTCTTGCACAGCCTAGCGTACTTTTTTCAGTTGGGTTATAAAGAACCAAATTTCAGGTACCAAATGCTCTACTTTCAAGTCTATGGCAACATGGTAGAGGAAAATAGCATGTACCAACAACTACAGAAAATCTGTAGGGAGAACGTTTATCGCAGAAAAGTCTTTGGGAAAATTTGGGGAAATTCGGTCAACATATCCCAAGCACCCCCAAAAAGTTGCCTGCTCCTACACCTATGGATCCACCTATGGAGAAATCCACCCCAACTTTCAAAAAAATGTTTATTTGTTGGGTACAACATCAAGTTACAAGTATTCCTCCTCTGAAAATATCAGGTGGTTGCGGCCCTGCTGATATATGTGCTCAGCTACATTTTGACATAAACATTGCTCTTGGCATCTAAATCTCTTTTGACGGCAACAACCAAAATTGAACAACATACGTTAGGTTTCCATTTTCATAGAAGCAACAGGTTTTCAAAAATAGTTACATTTTTCAGGTTTTTGATGCAAACAATGACAACGACGGCCACGTGCGTAATGAATTCAATCCACCAATTCTGGCACAGCACATCCGTATTTACCCTCACTCCTGGCATCGCCATGTTTCGCTGAGGTTCGAATTGTTTGGTTGCTCGATGGATCAATACACGCTTTCCCGTAACATTAGATTGGAAAACCACCTGCCTTATAGCAATGACTTGTAACTCATAATTCAAAAGTTTGTCACAAAACACCTGAATTTGAAACTATGAAGGGATTACGTTTTCAAACGTATATCCCACTCACTGCCTCCTAGTTCGGACTTGATATCATTTCGTTCTGCTGTTGCGGTGTGTACCTGAAGCATGGAAAATTAGTGGAGACATCTCTGCAAGTAACTGAACATTGTGCTGCATTTATTCGTCAGTGGCCTGCTGTTTGATGTGCATGGTATTGCTATTTTAAAAACGCGACTTTGATGCATTTTCATTTCGTAGCAAAATCGCATGAACATCACGTCATGCTGCGGTCGTCAATCCGTCAAAAAGCTTGGAATTGACGCAAAGCATTCTTGAGCTGAATGTGCAACATCGCAAACCATGTTTGAATATTTAACTCTTTTGCAAAAAACTTGCTAAGAGAGTACTAGATTCGATTAACCTATTGACGATGGTGACGTCACGAAAGCGCAATCATTTATTTCGTGTGTACATTACAATACTGACATTTTCAAACTGCTGTCGTTAGTGATGACGTGTAATTTGTTTCGAGGAAACAGTTTAGCGTCTAGTCATTGCAGTGAAAGAATTATCTTTATACATAAAAGGTTGCAATTTTGACCCCGACCTGGCGAAATGTCAAAACTGTGATTACCAAGCAGAATAATTTAAATTTTACGATGAAACTCATTGACTCGAGTTGCACAAATGAAAAAATTGTGTAATTACTATAAATTCATTACATATTATTATAACCGCCCAAACTATACAGTTGGACAAGCGGTGGTATTATTTGCTCAGCAACTTTTGCGGAAACATGGGTACTACGGGAAAGCGTCGATACCAGTGGCCGGCACATTTGTGCTGGTGTGGTTTAGCATTGTGTCCCGTGCATGAGCATACATGCAGCAGTCACTCTTGAAAAGTTGAGGCCGTGTATTGCGCTATCACTATTCTTCTTAACAAAATAAATCGGACGATATTTAGGTCCTTGTGGGCTGTCAACATTCCTTATCATAGTCTACAAGATTTGGACAAACGAGCAGAGCTGATTCGACGAGGATGTCAGTGCGAAGCTGAGCTATTATTTGACCAGGCCTGCAGGCGACCCACGTGGTGCTTGCGGGAGACCTGGGTCCCGCGGACACCATGGTGGTGACCCATGCTTTAGACTTTTCAGACAATTTCATGATTTAATCTGAAACGGTAAGAATGTGCTGGAAATTTACTAATGTTTCTAAAGCTTAAGTGCGTTCAAAAAGACAAAAACGTCCTCTGCGGTTTTGTCTTTCAACTTATCAAATCTTTTCAATTCTACGCAAACCAAAGGCCGCTGTAGGATTTCGCTTATTAATACATCTTACCAGTTGTGGCTCCCCTATCCCTGGTTGTGATCCTCACTGAGAATCGTTGGCTACTCCTTTTGACGACAAGCAAATATTTTCAACCAAATCCATTTGACTGAGACAGCATTTTCAGAAGATTTGCTTTCAAATGTTTTTCTCATTGTCCATGGTCGCCAAATTACGGCCTACAAGATCGACCAGCCACTCGGGCCAGCCGATACCACGTAAACTTCAGTTCAATTTCGTTATACTCGCTTTTGAATTCCTTTCGAAATGTCACAAGTGGTATACGGGCGCCCTTCTTCGCTTGTTTGCGCTGTGGACCATGCGGTTACTTTCGTAGTGGTCTGCTGCACTGCTGGCGAGTCAATGGCATCACTGTGCGTGAACTGTTACCTTGCTCCCCCTATCAAGCCCGAGCACGAGGCTGGTCAGTCCGTGAGTGACGTTTTTCAAGTCTTCGGTATGACCCGACCTGGAATCGAACCCAACCTACCAGCTTTGGTAATTTAATGCGAAGTACAACGGTATTACGTTATCCCCCACCCAGAGGTGATTTAATGCGAAGTACACGTTACTACGTTAGCACCCAGAACCGTCGCCAGAAAGTTTTCAATACGGGGGTTTTACGTTTGTGCCGGGTGGCTTGACTTCTGAAAATTTGACAAAAACTCCATTGTTTATAGTGTTAACATTTCAATTTGTGGAGGCTTGAAACTTTTGTGGGGGCGCTAAAGCCGACCGGAGCCCCCCATTGGCGAAGAGACTGTCCCCACCCCTTAGCCAGATGCCATGGAGGGTCAAAGACGGGAGTGCTAGAGTGCTTTTTTAACCGAGACATCTCTGTCACTTGCCAGAAATACCTTAAAACACTTCTAAAGGAAAAGTTAAACTTCAACATAATTGTGCCTTACACCTCTGTGTTCACGCAAGATAAAGAACTATGTCACAGATCGAAAGTGTTTGCTGGATATCTAAGAAAACGTAAGGTGAGACGTCCTGCCTAGAAACATTCCACACGTGACTTCAATCGAAAACATGTGGAATTATTGTGAGAACAAGGAGGCAGAAAACCAACCGTCTAGTGCTAAAGAAATTGTTATGCAATTTTTGAAAGGTGAAGGGTGAATGAGATCATCACAGAACACTGTAAATCCCTGGTAAAGAATATGCCATGTCGCCTTGAGGCAGAAATCCGCGAGAAAGAGAGGCACGCAAAATGCTAAAATGGCTCCTTTTGGAGAAATTATGACGGCATTGCTTTAGTTTTGTCACAACGTGTGATTATATTTCAATGCTGACAAATAACATCACACCAGAATGACTTGTTACATTACATTAAGAAAATGTAAAAGTTTCATTGTGGTCCCATACGTTTGCAAATGGCCGAATTTCCGTCGTATGCTATAGTGGCATCCATGAACTTCAATAGTTTTCCGATACGCGAGTGAAAATTTTTTCTTTCTGTCGCAAGGCTGACGAAATAACTTTGGTATGGCATCGGTGTTTGGAGCAAGTCATATGTTTACAAACACACAATTTCAAAAACGGATCTTTTGCAGTCAACACATCCCTGTCATCAGAAATGCTCACATTCAGTAAGCAATTCTTCTGGTGTAACATGATGCAAGTGAATCTTCTGTTGTGTAGACGTATTTGCCTGCTGATAGGTTGTGGACAAGACGACATGATCGGACATGAGTTTTACGTTTTAAAATACAGATGCTTGTTCACCTTCAGACTACTGCCCGCAGCAATCTGAAATGACATTGATGGACAGAGATTGACTCATCGATAGCGGAAACTGTGAGCGAAGGAAACATTAGAGCAGGGGATACTTTCTCAGTAACAAAAGTTTAGTCAACAGCGCTTGTAATCGCTGTACCGAGTGCACAGTGTAGAAATTATTTTAAAATGGATGCAGTTATGACATTATTACAACCGTAAAAGCTCATATGTGATATATGATCGAATGGATATCTTTGGATATAGACGTGGCTATTGACTGCTCTGTCGAACGTGAAAGCATGTTTTGATTTTGTCGAAATTGGTCAGGTATCAAAGTAAAGCTACCTTCAGACATAAACAAATAAAATCTGAAACTTTGTAAGGAAGATAAAGGCATCTTGCAAACGAATAACAAAAAGTGTCATTTAGAAATTGCTGTCTGACACGAATTAAGGCGTAACAACCTTCGCGATTATGCGAAGTCAGCACAACAACTGTCGTCAACCCTTTCTTTCTGTGCTTGCGGTTATAAATATAAACAGCTTGTCACGAGAAGACGATCACATTTACGAGTAAAAAGACGTTATGACGTTTTAACGCAGCTAGTCTGGAACAGCTATACAGTCAGCTCAGCATCGTTATTGCAAACACAAAGTACAAAGCAATTTTTTTCGCAGTAAACCATATTTGTTGCTGTATTTAACGCTGAGTGGTAGTTCTGCTGTGTTAGTTGCATTCTCGTATAACTACCTGAGCAATACTAAGAGACGTATGCACATTTGTGTGACATTTACATAACGTTGATGGACTGATCGATTAGATCAAGCGGAAGCGTTCAAGGACAGTTTGAACAATGAATACGAAATGACCTGAAAACATGAGAATTAAGCGAAAACGTACGAACAAACTTTCGATTACTTCGCGGAGAAGACATGGCATTCTCGTGATTTTGGACTTACATAACAATTACATACCTAAAATGAAAATCATTATTATTATTGCGAGGATTATGATGACACTTTCTGACAAGGCCTTGTAGTGCCGGGACAGGATAGTTTTTTGCAAAATACGTTTGCCAGTTGTAGCAGATGTGCTTCAAAGAGTTGTGGGGTTTGAAAAACAACTCACAGGTCGCTCAACAGAAAAGACCGGTGTTAAAAACGCACAGACATTCTTAAAAACGTAATCGAAAACGAGTCATAAACACATGTATGGGCATACGCCTGCGCTCAAAGTGAAACGATAATCATGTTTGATTTATTCGTTAATATTTTAAAGACACAATCGGTGCTACCATGCAAACGTTATTGCCGTGCTTGTCCAACACTTGATCCACCACACAATAGCTTAAAACATGCTTCGTGTTCAACACTTAGCGGAGTCAGATTTGATCTATCTGAGATGTCAGCAGTTACATACACAGTTTGGCGTAGCTACGAACGGTAGTACAATCTCTTGCAGTTTTACAACAGTTTACTGCGTGGTGATTGGCAACGCGACTGACGTTTACAGTTATACGCGCACTTAGGGGCGACTGCTCTGCACGTAAACGTGGAAGCAACCTTGGTGTTTGAGCAGGCAATTGTTATACAGATCACTACATAGGTAATCAAGTAGGTATTCTCCACAATGGATCTAAGCAAGGAATCTATCGGCAAATTTAATAGGAAATCGATTTCACGTAAAATTACGCACCCTCACGCCTGAAATTTGCAAGCAAAGCATACGGGCGAAACGTTGAGAGGCTAAAGTAAGAGCAGAGAAAGCAAAGAAAGTCAAGACAAAAAAGAATAAATCAGAACGCAAGCTCAGATATCAGAACATCTTAACTAAAATGATTGATGTCAAGAAAGCATGCTGCAAAAAAGTGGAATTTGATCTTTTGCAAAATTTGATAAATGAAGCCCAAGATGCTTAAACTGCGCAACGCGCAAGAGGTGCAGTACGTGCGAGAAATAGTTATGGGTGAAAGCTCTGAAATTTGGAGGGACATTGTCGCACAAAAGTTAATGGACTTTTCTGCAAAGGCGATTGGAAAAGGGGCGATACTTCAGGGTGACGATTGCACCAACAAGTTGCTCTTGTATTTGGGAAAAGCTGTAGAAGTTGTACCTCGTGGTTGAACGTCTTGTGCATAATTCTGTGTCTTATCCCGCCCGTAAAAACAATTGCTTCGAAGCATGCAACAAGACTTGACATATATCTGTTAGTCTTTGGGTTGTTTTTCAAAGCTAGTTTTGTACTTTGCTGGGCTCGCAAATCTTGCCAAGTCAGAAGCTGTTTTTGTTATTAAGAGTCAGCGATGAATACACCGCAAACATGAGTTAGATACGCAAAATAAATATAAATGTAGTGCAAAATGGATTACAAAGTGCTATTAATAAAGGCAATGCGCCTGGAATAGAGATTAAAAATTTCGCACCATGCATCAACGTCAGTTCTTCATGTGCTCGCCATAGGAAAGAGGCAATGAGTTTTTCAGCTACTAGAGCTTTGTGTTAATCGCATGAAGTAACCACGGCTGCAGGCACCTAGTCTTCAGTAAATTAAACTAAGATCTGAAGTTAACCTCAGTAAATACACACGCTGTGCAAACGATTAACCCTGTTTAGAGATAAAAGAAAATCTAACACCGTTGGTAACATACAGCAGCCCTAATTGGGGAAGTGTTGTTCCCACCACAACCGCGGCTTACGGAAACGTTTCAAGAGCAGAGGCGAGTTTCTCAGCGACTCAGTAGTTATTCTCAAGCTCATCTGACCTGAAAAAACGAGCTTGTTGCATTTTTAAAAATTCTTATTTTATCGAAATCAAACATAATTTCTCCCCAAACAATGATGGAGTAGGCATAGTTAAGACACCAAAACAGCAGAAAAAATGCGGAAATTCCATCATTAGCTTTTTTTGCCAGTCGATTGAAGATCAAAATGGTGTTCTGCTCGAACCTTGTGGTTCCACATGCAACAGAATAAATTGTGCTGAGACATGGAGATATGTTAGTTTCAATTTGTATTTAACTGCTATCCACAGTTCAGAGGCCCCAAAAAGGCAAATGATAATTACGATAACATTTCCGATCACAAACATGTGAAATTGTGTGCTATACTCTTCCTACATGCAGAAATTCTATTTTGAGCGCAATTTGAGCACTGTACCTTTTCTTGTCAAACTTCCTGACGAATTGCCTAAATTGGTTTTCTTGTTGCACGAAGGGTATGCAAGGCCAATTTAGGCAATAACCCCCTCTTGCTAGAAAAATACAAAATTTATGCAAATTTCGAAAAGGCTGCTCGACCGAGTGCATTGAAAAAATCAGCTGTTGGAAGAATGAACCTTAAACATTCATTCTAAACATACTTTATAAAGAAAATATATTTTTTCTGTTTATGTCAAGGATCAAAGCTGCTGTATTACAGTCTGTTGGGAAAATTGTACCTTGATAGCCTATACCGGCAAACACTCGAACTGCTTTCTTATAATAAATCAAGATTTCCTTTCTGAGTCAAGATGATGTTGCGTTTTGCCACGTGCTTGCTTTTCATCGCCATTGGTCAAAGAACGGATGCTAAAAGTAAGAAAAGGACAATAACTTTTTTTGTGGGTCAGTTTTAACCGTGCTTGATCAGCGTAAGGCATGTTCGGTTTCCCGTCACGTCACGAACCAGCGTTTCCTCCCCTTACGTAGAATTGTGCTGAATGTAATATCAGGAAATCATGTCTTGCAACATCACGCTTCTCATCTTGTCGTGACAGTTTTGAGTCAATACTAGAAAACTTTTGACGTCATCTGCGCAAAGAATTTGATGAGTTGGGGCTTTCCCTTGATTATAACTAGCGATATTAGAGATGATCGTCGAGTGTTTTACCACTTGGCGCGTCACACTTGGCACGAGAGCATGGCCACTGCTTGACTTGTTGTCTCATGCCATACTTCAACTGATCAGAAACATCCCCATATTGACTGACGTCGCGTTTGCCAGCTGTTGAAAGGGTGACGCACGCCTCTGCACATTGGTTGCTCTGTAACTGCCACTACGCACCGGGATCATCGACTCGTTGGTGTGGCCATTCTGTCAAGGCAATGCGTGACTTCGAAAAAGTGGAAGAACCAGGCTCAGATATTTTGCATGTTGTTGAAGAGAAGCTTAAACAAACAGTTCCATCCCACAAGCGGTTGCTAAAGGCGCGTGAGTAGGAGTAAATGCACATCGTCTTGATTTGTGCATGTCCTACGAAACCACAAAAGTTACGTTGAAAAAATAAACGTTGAAAAAATAGCAAATTGTTTCAGAACTGAGTTCATTGTGGCAAAGGTTGCTGTGCCTGCTTACTTTAGGGGAGTGGTAACAGCACTAACTTTATTCTGTGCTCCACTAATAAGACCACAAGGCTGCTCCCAACGATACCAACTGTATGGATTGAGTAAAAGCTAAATTCAACTTTCGGCTGCTGCTGTGTGCAAAGAAGATAGGAAAAAACATACATATGATTTTTGAAGACATTAATGGCTTGGCATTTAATTTTAATAATTTGAAATAATTTGTTAATTGTGTAAACTTTTATGAAGCAGTTGACTTTGAAATCATTAGATCTCTATAGCTTCTGTCTTTATTATAGGGCATCTCAATATTTGAGGGTATTACAGTGCAATGCCATTGGTTCAACAAGTTGAACGAAATGCGTTGGGGACTTGTTTATAACTCTACATGACTGGTTGATTGCGTCGAGTTGCAGATGTGATTACCAATGTTTGTTACTATAATTTTGTGCATAGTAGCTGTTTATTTTCTCGCTTTTCTGTTTGACGACTTACCGTAATTTTTATTGTGTGACTCTTTGCAACAGTGTTGTTGCAGAGCAACATATGTCATAGTCTGCGACGGTCACATAAAACCTGTGCCTTTTTCTGGTACCATGTGACCATAGCTAATTCATGTACTTTCTTCCGGGGACCAGCAGTCAATTGAAATTGACTCTTAGCAAATGTGCATTTTGCACTGTTTTTGAAACCTGCAATTCTGTTGATTGTAGTTCTATACCAGGCAGAAACATACAGTTGTTGCGTGCTACAAGTCGATCAATCCAAAGTGTTAGATCTGGTCCCGGAGTTCAGAATGAATTCAAAGGGAACGAAATTCTTGGTTTATAGGAATATTAATTAGAGAAGAGTCTTTTCTGAATTGGAATAGAGTCTTCATATAAGGCCCATGTAAAATTCATCTAAAATGACGTTATATAAAACGACTTCATATGAAATGACGTTATTCTAAGTTGTCATTTTCTATAGTTTAGAACTGGTATTTTAAACTTTGTTTGGTGCCCATAAATCTTGAAAGCTGAAATGCATCTAGAAAGTTCTCTTCAAACAAAGGTTTCATTGATTGATTTTTTGTAAATGTTCTGCTTTTTTATATTCTTTTTTTTGCTGCCTGCAAAAGAATGTAGATCACCAAAAAAAACACAGTGCTGACTTTACTTTGCTAACAATGGTCTGGCGTTTCAGGAATTTTCGCTGTCGAAAGCTCTCAACCATACCGATGGACACATTGGCAAGCACACCAAGAATGTGCAAAACGAGGAGCCGCGCTAGCATCACCTGCCGAAATATGGGAAATTCAACAGAACGGGTAAGGTTTGGTGCCTGCTTAATTTGGAAAGTTTTGACACTGCATTAAGTGTTTTTCCATTAAACTACTTTTCAAAGCTTGATTGTACAATTACTTTGTAGCGTTTTGACTGGAGTTTTAGTCAATCTGTGCTCTTGTCTGGCAAAGAATGCACCAAAGGTGATCGAAGTATTGCGATAATAGGACAAAAAACGTTTTACCTAAAAACGTTTCCCCGGGTAGACGAATTTATAGTAAAACCTAATGAAGTTCACATTATCGGAAAACACATTTTCGGCTAGAAGCAATTTGATCACATGATCGGTTGAACAAACCTGTGATGGATCGGTTGTGTAGGTTCCTAGTTTCTACGAAGAATAAGAAATATTTTCAGCACAGCTTCTTTCGAATTTTTCCAGGCAAAAATTACTGTCGTCTATAGCTTGGAATGGCATGGACTTGGAACCTCTTTTTGGCCTTTTTGTGATATTTTATACGCCCTTTTTAGTACAGGAGACAATGGCAAAATTCACGCGAAGTTATTTAGTTAAAATGTTCCGATTATGATGCACTCCAAATTCACGGGCTTGGTAGGTAATATAGTTATGGCATGACCCGGCCAAAACTTTTCTGAATAAATCATGGCCACGGAGCCAAGTCCACAACCTTCACCGTCGAGCAAGTAAGTTGATGAACACTTTTGCAAACATCCGAAAGTGGAACTATGAACTCGGCATATTGTTAAAATGAACATAAACTAAAACCTGTTTGCTCTCATCAACAGTAGAGTGGGCTCGTTACATTAAACCTGTCTTCCCATTTGCCTTACCACACGTTGTGTGCAGTAAAATTAATGCTGCGAAGAAAACTTTAGCAGCTTGTCTGCACTTTTTGAGAAATAACTGTCTGCTTCCCTTTGTCGTCAGGAAATCTATTTGCAAGTGCGGTTGGTTATCCGACAGAACAGCCCGTTATCCCATGGCTGAAGTTCATCCGGCTTGTGGCAGCGCTGCAACAGTGCATACTTGTAATTGGAGGAAGAGATGGAATGCATTTTGCTACATGGGTAATTTACACTCGTGCCGCAATGGCGCGCTATTACTGCTAAACGGCACCTTTTTGTAACCAAAGAAATTTGAAAATGTTGAGCTGCTTTTAGATAGTATGGAGTGGAAATTTCACAACTGACGTGACCTGCAAACTCCAGATATTTGAACAATGCAAACGCTTGTAAGATAAAAGTTCTCGATTGGATGAAAAAGTTTCTGTTGCGGTGACTATAAGCTTATGTGTGTAGGTGCAGTACAATTCGCAATTTATAAAAGTCCATTTAGACTGTTTCAGGTGGTCTCTTGCAGATCACTTAAAACTGGAATGATGTGACATATTTCACATTTTCTGAGTTTTGCGATTATGATTCAATTCATCAACTTTTACCACAAATTATCTTTCAAAATGTAAAAAAAAGTGACAAAATATCTTAGATAACTCTGATTTTAATTACTGCAAACTATGGCACATCTTGAACCTCCAGATGGAAAGTCTTCTGATAGAATTGCGTTTACACACTGTATTTTGCGTAAATAATTGTCTTTAAAGTTTCTAAGGGTTTTACTTTTCGCTGTCAGTTTCCATAGTTTTTATCGAATTGATTGTTTAAACATCATCATGTTAAGACTCCAAGAAACTGCAAGATTGAATCAGCAAACTGCATTTCAGCGAACAAGCCTTTCTGAAATCCTTTTATCAGGACCTCTGGCGCTTATTTTCAATGCTCATTTTCAGAATCTCTGGTGCTTTTTTCAGGGCCCATTGAAAATTGCAGCAAGCCCCTTGGCATGGAAATGGGCGATATCAGGAATCAACAATTATCAGCCACATCAGCTTACCACACTTTCTGGAACGCAAGGTGGGACGCTCATTTAGCGCGGCTTAATAGAAGAGGTACCGTCAACGCATGGATGCCGAATCATGATGACACGAAACAATACATTGAAGTGAGTTCGAGGAGGTATCATAAATGCTGCAGTTTTACGCTTTTTTCATAATTATGGTTTTACTGTTGATGTGAGATTCGTTTTGCGTTTTATTAGTAGAACATCTAAAATACAAGGTTAGCCTTTCACCGAACGCAGGATTTTTAAAAGCCTGTGTTAAATTAATATTGCATGTGCCAGGCGCAACCTAAACCCTTTTCGAGATTGTTTCAGTGCAGCTTTGCTTTTACATTACATGAAAAAAGAAAAGCACAGGTTAAAAAACTCACTGCTTTTGAAATGACAATTAAAAGCTCTTGGTTTTCTGTAGGCTTTTGAGGACTCTGCTTTCATTTTTTTGCGATGATTCAAACTTGCATATATCTGTTTTCAAATAATTACCCTCCACATGTGAGACAAGAAAAGAATCTATCAGCAAATTTTTAAATAGGAAATAAATTTCACGTAACACTAAGCATTGTCAGTCTTTGAATCTTATTCAAACAGAATCTTATTCAAATTTTATAAATCGGTTTATTTTACAAAACGATGTTTCTCAAACATTGGACTACAAGTACATGCCAGTAATATTCTTTCTGAATTACCCACTTTACAGTACTTGCTCTCTTGTACTTCGCTACTTGCAATAAACAATCGGCTGCACTGTGCATTAAATGATAATTGCATGAAGCGACCTGTTCGCAATCTTTCAGGTGTTATATCAGTGGCGCAGCAAGGATGTTTGGTTGGGTAGAAGCAAAAAACGTTTGATTTCAGTTATATGCAAGCCATAAATCAAGAAAACACAAAACGTTGCATAAACATGCGGTACTTGTGCACTTCATCGTGCAGCCATAAAAAAATTTGAAATTGTCATTGCAAAAAAGATCATATAAACTGTTCTTTCGAATCCAAACATCGCGTTATGGCGCACCACAACACAAAATATGTCGACATGTACGACAATTTCACGAGAAATCCGCTTCTACTTTTCGCCGTTTACGACATCAAGCTTGGAGGTACACAACACCTGTGGCAATTCAGTTTCCTAATCTTCCAAAGACTTCTTCTGTTCAAGGCTTTGAAGGTTTCAGGTGGGATTTCATCGCAACCTGCAGCCTCCCCAGCACCCCGAACCTGCAGCCTCCCCAGCACCCCGAACACCCCAATTTAAGGAGGCCACTGCAATTCGGGTCACCCATTTTTACTGTCAGTTTTTCACCTATGAAAGGGCTAAATAACTTTGTTGTCGACGCTTGGCATCACTACGCCATGGCGTTGAGCCTTTATGACTGCGTCTAATAATTACCGTGGTGTGAGCATAAAATAATAGCATTCGCCTTTAGAAGATTCCTGCTATTTGACATTAAAGTTACTTACGATTGGACATGGGACAAATTTCAAGTAAACTTTCCTATCCCACGGGACACATCCCAAAAGCCTGTAAATAGCTCATCGATTTTTATTGTGGTAATTTCTATTTCTTAACAACTTGCGATTTACTTTTCTCACAAATTTACCTTCTGCATTGACCAGAAAAATCGTTTTTTACTTGTAGCAATTTTTGACTAATTCCACTGCACGATAGCGCATTATATGAAGTTTTGCTTATTGGTGTTTTTGCCTTTCTATGCTATTTTTTTCGAAAATTATTACTGGTTTTGAAAACATTTCTTCTATTGTTTCTAGTTAATCTGTGAACTGTGAATATGATTCAGACGGTCAATGCATTTGATTACGTTGATTGTTTTCAGCAATGTCATGAGGAACATGCTTTCGCAACGACTGTCTTGACAACAGTGCATTTTAGTGCATTACAAAATGTTATAGCATAAATCCGATCGGATTCAGGTCTTGATATATAGCGTAATGCTTATGGAGACGAGATGCATGAAGCTGAATTTAAGTTGCGTAACAACTAAAGCGGGGTCGTGAATTTGCTTGTGTGAAATGTGAAATGAGGTGTGTACATTTTGCAGGCGATTAATTCACTGCAATTCTTCCTGCACATTTGCGTTTTAAGAAATAGAACATATTCATCCGCGTATGTTTTTAAGCTTCCTTTGCATGAAACGATATCAACCGAGGAGGGTGAGTTCTTGCATTATTATCCATAGCAAAATCGTAGGCAGGAAAAGTACGCCTTTATTTTGGTTTTCAGGCATCAGAACGTGCGCAAAAATGAACCAAATTATTATCTACAACAGCTCTAAATTAACCAGCGTAATTACAACAGCTCAGAGTGGCTTTCAATATGTCTGTTAACGTTACAATCGATGTAACGTAGCAGCTGCTCATGATCGGCAAAGTTGCGTTTGCACTGACGCAACCTTTCCGAGCAATTTACGGAAATTCTTACTTGCAGGTTGACCTTGGCCAGCCTAAAGCAGTAACTGCAATAATGACGCAAGGAGTGCGTAGATACCTCAGGAACCAATACTTGACCAAATTTACTGTGTCGTACAGCAAAGATGGTGACTTGTGGATCCAATACAACGTTGGTGGAAGCCCGAAGGTAGAGTTTGAATTCCAATAAAATTATAGGAAACCTTTCATCAATTGTAACGTTATCGAGGTTTGTTCAACTCCGAGTCGTTCAACTTCCTTCAACTTTCGTTCAACTCGTTCAACTTCAAATCAACAAACATGTTGGTAACATTGCGATGCTCAAGAATTGCAATTGATGCATTTGATAAGAATCGTAATATTCCTATTTTAACCCTAGGACTACCATACGGGTCAACTGACCCTTTTGCGATTTTCTTTTCAAATTTTAAGGAAAAGGTTTGCAGCTAGGAACCTCAAATGTTTTGACTTTTATTATTTTTGTGTTCTGAGCAAACCACCAAGTCGGCAAAAAATTTATTTTTAAAACCAGTGTTTCGCGATGGAAAAACGGTTTATTACCACACGGGTCAATTGACCCCTAAGCTGAGAATGTTGAGCTATCCAATTAATTTCGAAACAACTTTTGCACACAGGTCCAGAACACGTTCCACACACACACTTTGAACAGTTGCAACATTTCATTCTTGTTTTGTTTGACTGGCTTATGCGGGTTTTGGTTCTTTTATGGATTGACATGCCTCAGCAGCTCCTTGAATGCGTTTCAGATGCAATACACGGGTCCCTACATGCCTTACAGTTTCTCTGGTGAGCACAGCTTTTCTGCCAGTTTGATGATAAAATCTACTAGACCAAACTAGAGCAGACCTTTGGCCAAACAATATCACAAAAACCGCAAACCTGCATTTGAGATAAACAGCTATAGGATGCCTGTGAAAAACAGCTACAAGGCCACCATCGAGCGCTCAGCTGTGACAGATTCCGCATACTTGCATACTACGTCTTGTGGAAAGTTAATGGATGTCGTCGAGAAGCCTCTTGAACAAGGTGATCTACAAACCTGAATTCTTGCTTCATGCATTTCATGATAACCTCCTTCACGTACTTTTTGGTGTTCACAAGCTAAATGACGGTAATTACTCCGCAATGGGGGACCCGTCTGCCCTAAGTTTTGGACATAGGGGGACACAAAATCTTTTATCCCCCGGAATGCTTTGTGGTATCAATATAGGTGTATAAATTTCACTGCCAAGGTTTTGCCAAGAATTTTTAAGTCTATTGATGCAAGGTGCCGCATGTTTGGCAAAATTTGAATACTACCCGATGTGCGTGAAAAAAGCGGTATGATTTAGGCGTACGTTTTGGATCATTGTGCCAGTCAATGGAATCCCAGAGGCATGTTTATTAATTGGAATTGCATTGCATTGCTGCCAGTTATTTGAATCTCTGAGATACATGTTCACAAATTCCACTTTTTAATGTAATGTTTGTTTTTGAAGAATAATTGAGGTGTCTTCTTTGTTTTATCTACTTTTTCAAGAACACTCCAAGCGCTAATACTAAAGTTTTGTGTAGCCTACTTGATAAAGACGCAAATCAAATAACTAGTTATCATTGTTAGGTACTAGCACAGCACTCTCTGCAACTGACATGACACCAGGGACGTGCCCAGTGGAGCAGTGGGGTCAAAATATATCATCTCCATAATTTGCCAATTTTACAAAAAGGTCTAACTACGGTTGAGTGAACACGGTGACGTCATCGAAGCGCAACCAAGAGCATTATACTTGTATGATAGGCACACTAGCATGCATACCACACAACATTTGTTCCCCAAAGGTTTCTGGCAATCCCGGCCCCTGCCGCAGCATAACGTTTGAGCAGTTTGCATCCACAATTTCACCAGGCGGTGAAATCAAACAGGAGCATTGCCAATGCGCATGCGCAAAACGAGCAGCGAACTCATTGTGATGTCACCACAGACAAAAGTCACACTTCGAACTACATTTATATGAAACAGATGTGATAGCTAGTGCGCTGTGTGCGAAAAACCCACTCATATTCAACGCAGGGGTCAATTGACCCCGTTGGTAATTCTTGAAGAAAAAAATCTTGGTAGTCCTGGGGTTAAAACGCTTCCTAATTCTGATGAATGGCGGTGCTTGTGCGCTTGCTGTCAATGATGTCTTCTGTCAGTGATGTCATAAATAAAATGTGCAGTTTATTCTTCAATTGAAATATTGGCTGATTTTTTAAAGATATTCCTTCGCAATCCTAGGCGTAGAGAGACGAAAATTAAAAGGGGCTACAGCGTTTTGCCTGATAAACTATGTTCGTGCAAAAAAATAGATTCTCTAAAAAATTTGACAATTTAATTTCTCTAAGTAATGACTAATGAAATTTTTGTAATGAAAAGATACATCTAATGAAATTTTTACCAGATTAACTGCAAAAGTTGAACTGGCAAAAACGTTATTAAAAAGATTAGAATTTCCGGAAATTATTACATATTTACAAAACCAAGGATTGGTTGATTTTTGCACGTTTGTAATTATTTTTGCCCGAAACCCAATATTTAGGGTATGCAGCCCCTTCCTAACTCCTCGACCCCTAGTGAGAGGAAGTCCCATACAGTTTTGCACTCTTGCAGTATAGTGATGTGACGATAGCACATTCTATGTCTGAACCCAATAGCAGGCTACTGCAGAGCTATGTAGCATCACTAAATATTAACCACTGCCAGGATTATAACCGTAAATGAATTTGAGATTTCGACTACCTTGTGTTTATTTCGAAAACTTTTATTGGAGAGCGTGTAAAGCGAAAGTGGCAAATGAATTCCAAAACAGTCAGTGTTTCGCCTTGATTTGCATGCAGGCAATTTACAACTATTTCCAACTTAGTTGTTTCAGGGGAATTTCGCGATCAGTATTTAACTTTTGCTTATTTATATTTGACGAATCTAACAGACGTGTTTGGTTCAGACACATGGTCCATACCACAGGAGCAGCCAAGCGAAAACAAAGATACAAAAATACTTAGCCACAACTCATTATAGGGTAGGTGTTAGTTGGTACACGCATACACTACTGAAGAGGAACAAGCACTGAAGATAACCATCAACAACATCTGTTAGATTCGCCAACAGTCATATGTAAGTGTTAATTGAGGAGAAAAATGGAGAATTGTTTGAAAGCATTGAACAGATGAAGTGAGCGAATAAAAAAGTTATATGGAGTTGCGCATCGTTGGACAAGGCATACAGGTTGTTTCTAACCAAGGCATCAAACGTCCTGATGAAATTGATAACTTGATGTGGGCGAAAATTCAAATACCTGGGGATGTAATGCAAATCCGATAGGGAATATTGTGTAGGCAATGCGGAGGCGTTCAATACTAGGTTTACTACACTGTGTGTACCAGCACCACAAGTGGGCAGGCATAAATTGGCATGCAATACGCACGAAACAGTGTTTTTAACTGTAGTTAGAGCACTGATCACAAGTACGTCTGGACTTGTTTGATGCACAATGAAGTGGCTTGACATGCCTCTGCGCGTAATTGTCATCTTTTAGTGAGACATGAAGTGGTACTTCGAGATATTTGACTTGGTCGGAAACTTACCACTTACGCCATTCAGGATATCAACTGGTGTGGTAGGCTGTTTATACTTTTTATGTGAAAACCTACACCAGCCGTCTTCTTACAGTAAAAAACAATTTCATGTTCAGTAGCAAGTGGCGTAGCCAGCCCAAAATATAGTTGGGGGAAAAATTTTTGGATGGGTCCAAAATTTTTGATTTTAGACGAGCAACAGTAATTTTTGGGATACCGCCTATCAAAGCAGATAATGACTACATTTGCTGAAAGTTTGGGAAGCATGGCCCCATGGCTCCCTCTGGCTACGCCTATGTCAGTAGCATAATCAATCCAACGCAAATATTCAGAAGGCGTTGAAGACCACTGACGCTGGGACAAAACACACATAAATGATCAGCAAATAGTAGGTGATACAAAACCATATTTCCCACAGTGCACCCTGCTCTGGTTGTGCCCGGCTGTTCTGAAATCTTATCAAGGTAAACAGCGAATAGATATAGACTCAGATATCCCCTTGTCTTACTTCGTTGATTACGCTGAAGGGGTCTGAAAGGCTAACACCCCATTTCACTAGCATGGTCTGATTCCTATACCAACTCGCCAGCAGTCATACTATGCACCAGGTCCGTAGCCAGGTTTTAAGGTTTGGTGGGGCAAAACAAATTTTATGGGGCACGATTTTTGTTTTTATTGTATAAATTGATGTTGAAGAAAGCAACAATCAGATGTTAACGCGACTGACCTCAGTGGCAGCACTGCCTGCATCCACGATCTGTTTCAGGATAACGTGGTGCAGCTGAGCAAATTGCTGCTGACAGGTTGCCAGTTTTCCAGCGTGAGGATGAGGGTAGAATATCGTGGTCGTGTTACGCGGTGCTCGATTTGCAGTTTTGTAACAGCTGGAGTGTGGTCGCGGTCTGGATACGGGGGTGGTCGCGTTAGTGAAACAAAAGTAATGCATTAGCATTGGGAAGACCGCGTTAAATTGGTCGTGATAGCTGGGTGATCGTCGACGGGATGCCACTGTATATTCAAAACATTCCACCCGTGTTTTGTTAACATTTATCGATATGGTTTCAAGTCTCCAGCAAAAAATGGAGACTTGAAATCAATGAGTTTCGTACATGCTGTGACGTCCATATTAGTTAACGATTCGTTTTTTTTTTTGCTCAAGCTTTCTTGTTTCAATAATACAAATACTTCAGTTCGTTCATTTACTTTTTCCTAATTAACGACAGTTTTATATATAGAGAGAGACCCCTTCCTTCGTTTCAGCCAGGGGCCCCACACAACCTTTTCCACCCCTGAAAGCGACCGAAATGCATTTGTAGCAGTTCAAAATAACGTGTTTTGTGTTGGTTGGGGAATAATCTTGAAATTGGGTTAGTCATCTCACAAGCTGAAAGATCTTTACTTTATTGCATATTTTAGGTACTAGCACTTGTTAAGCGAGTTTTTTTGCAAAATATAGGTGTTTCAAAATTTTAGGAACCCTGATATGAATTTTACAACCGTGCAAATGCCAAACGTTTCATATTTTGGCAATGAACAAATTAGGTACTTGTGGAATTAACAGAATTGGCGATAACTTAACAAATGCAGGGGGCAATGAATTCGAAAGTTTTGAGTCTTTTGTGAAAAAATAAAATATGTAAAAACTGGGCTTTACATAAGGGAAGCTTCATATTGAGAGGAAAACGCGGTGAATACTCAGAGAGATTTTTAAAAGATTTGGGAGCAAGGGCAGAGAGGAATGTTATAGTTTTCTTTGGAAATTCTTTCCCAAAAATGGCATAAATATAGGTCAAACTTGGCATGTAGTTTTTTCAGCCAACCAACCATATGCGCACATTTCAGTTTGCGATGTGTAATTACCGGTAGGGTGCTCGTTTAGGGAACTTTCAATGCTGCAAGTAAACCTTTGCTAGATTAAACGTGTCATGTTTCCAAGGTTATTATTCTACGTTACAAAAAGATTCTGTGACTTCTGTGAAATTGTCCAGAATCGTGTTTATTCCGCAGGCGTTAGGGCAACAAAAAACAGAATGAAACGTTTTCAAAATGCTGAAAAGGATGATTGCTCATCTTTCTTGATCTGCTGGGAGAATTTCAAATGGATTTGTTTATGACGATTTTAGATTTGCTGACTGCTGAACTACAGCGGAACCGCGAAAAGACATCTAACGATTCCAAGATGTTACAATTCATAACCTGCGCCTCTATCAGACCTTGTTCACAATCACAAGCAGGAGGCAATTGAGTCGGATGACTTTGAATTTTAATGGTTTAGGGTTCTGAGCATGCTAATCCCATAATGTCACAAGTGATTCCGTGCTTTTAGGAGTATAACACCTCTAGCAATTAATTCTTTAATAACAGCGGTTGATGTGACAGATTTCCGTTTTCATAAAAATAACAACTGTTGTGTATTGGTTTCTTATTTTCAGGTATTTGACGCAAACAGTGACAACAATGGTCATGTGCGAAACGAATTTGATCCACCAATTCTGGCGAAACACATTCGGATCTACCCTTACGCCTGGGTTCGCCACGTTTCGCTACGGTTCGAACTGTTTGGCTGTTCAATAAACCAGTATGTGGCCTCTACTGATAGACAAGGATGACAAGTGAACGCAACTAACCGATCATCTGAAACTTTCACACAGCTAGTTTACACATAAAAGGATTATTTTTCTTGTTGTACAGTGCACTCAACTCTATGTAAATGTGCTTCACAACCATTTGTTCTGTTGTTAAGGTATTAATCTTGAAATATTTCTAAATTTTTCCTAATGCAAACGTAAAGTAAATGTGATGCTGGGTTGGTTAGTCACACGAAACATTTTCAGAATCTGGTCTTCATTTCCTCTCTTTTCAAAATAACTTGAGTAATCCGCAACCACAGCCAAAATTTTGAGGTATTAAATTGTTTCCCCATAAGGGACCTATAAATTTATTGTAAAATTTCACAAAAATGAAAAAATACTGACCATAGTACATTTACCTTTTTGAGACTTAAACGCCCCAGCAAGACCGTTGTATTCACCAAAATGTCTCAGCATTTTCTTCGCTTGAACATCGCGAGTGGCTCTTGTATAACTTCTTTTGCGGTGGAAAAACAATTGAGTTCTACGTTTGCCTGTAAAAAAACTTTTATGTCTTATTGCCATGTGCACTGTTTTATTAACAGTCCGTGCAATAATACAACTACTTGCGTACGTTTTAAAACCCTTCAAGACACGCGTGCGCCACTTTTTTGCAAAGCTTTGCAACGCCAGAACTCGTCAGCCGATTGAGCCAGAAAGGTGCTCACACCCTCTACATTTGGCAAGTCTTCTAGTTCAGATTTTAAAAAGATGTTTTCATTTCGGGTTTGGTGTTGTCTGTGGATGACGTCACAATGGGGGCATGCTTTTGCCTTTTTGGCCAAGTATACCTGGCTCTGGGCGCCAACCCAACAAGCCAATTTTATGGCTCAAGATGTTTTTGAAAACTAGACTATAATCCGCTTGCTTAAAGTCCTTATTTGGTTTCCTAGCATATCTGGAGGCGAAATTATGGCTCAAACCCCCCATTTTTGTCAAAAATAAAAGAGTTCCTCGAAAGGTATGATTTGCCCTCTCAGGGCAAATTTTGGTCAGTCATAACTCTGAAGCAGATAGAGCTCGAGAGCTGTTCAAAAAAATTGTTTAAGTCTTAGGTTTTGGGGTTTTTGGTCGGTGATGTCATGAGGGTTTGCACAGCTCTCTAGCTCAATCGGCTGGCGAGTTATGGCGTTGCAAAGCTTTACAAGAAAGTGGCGCTCGCGGGACTTACAGACACGTCTCAGAAAATCAAAGGAATTTGAAGAATGAAAATGTGTGTTCTCTGCATTGCAGTATTTAAACCAGAATCCTTTCAGTGTTTTTTTTTGGAGCAGACCTGCGAAGCAGTCGTAAAAATGAAACTGCTCCCGCTCAGGCTCCGGAGCTTTTCATTTTCAACAGCATGGCTCCAGATCCGGAGCTCTTGGTTTTCACAAGCGTAGTTCCGGCTCCGAAGTTCTCTTTTTTCATAATATGGCTTCGGCTCCAGCTCCAACTTCTATTCGTTTTTACACACAATGTTTTCAATTGTCTTGATGTGCCTCAAGTTTACTGGAAAATGAAATATATCTGGCATACAAAACTAAACAAATACATCCCACTTTGACTTGTTTTTTCACTTGCTTTTCTGAGAATGTGCTTCACGTGAAATCATATTCCTCATGCGTTTTCGTTCTAATGACACATTTAGTGTTTTTCGTTCTAATGACACGTTTTCGTTCTAATGACACATCACGCCATTTCTCAAAATTATGAGGCCGACTGCCATGATCACGAAATGCAAGTACAATAGAATTGCCCTATAACGTCACTTCAAGGGACCGGAGAAAAAGCGTCGTTTTGGGCGAACTGTCATTATAACGAAGTTTTGTATTGTGTAACGTCTTCACTCCCACACACAAAACGCTAGACTTTAAACATGCATCACAGTAAAGAGAACAACGCTAATACACGAAAGACGACGAGGATATATACTGTACATTGCGGTTGTGTAGGGTATACGCTTGATGGCGTTAATGCATTTACTGTACTTTGATGAAATACAAGCTTTTAAGATACACGAATGAATGTCGCCATCATAATTATTATAATGAAGAACTGCAATGACTTCCAAGTACATCGATGTATAGAATACATGAGGGAGTTGGAGGCTGCGAAGGACCAAGGGTCTTGCGCATGGCGGGTTAAC
>Ga0210059_1002250_pt1 | contig 30030 bp, 18 predicted proteins | sample Ectturendosymbi2_FD_188042 | JGI IMG/M metagenome (GOLD analysis project Ga0210059, IMG submission 188042) | Ecteinascidia turbinata endosymbiont from Florida, USA - Sample 2 (SPAdes) (version 2) | ecosystem: Host-associated > Tunicates > Ascidians > Unclassified | place: Key West, Florida...
ACTACTGTGAGACAACCGAAAATAGGCGTAAAAGTTCTGATTTTGTGCTCACCCAAATGTGGTTTATCAGCCGCTTAAGCTTCTGCCCAAATGCGAATGTAAATCACGAACAGGACGAGTTTTCTTCAACACCCAGAGGTTTTCTTGCTGCGTCAGATCTTGTTGCCGGTGTCAAGCGAAATTTCTGATCTGTTATTGTGCTTCTCAGAAAAAGAAATGAAGTGTGGTAATAAATTCTTTGACGTGTCTTGCGTAAATTAAAACTTTTGGGTTAGATGTCAGATACCCCCAACAAGTTATAGTGCAGGAATAACTTTAACCACTGAAAATTTTCGGACTTGGTCGTTGACCTCAAATATTTTGCTTTTTCCCACCCAAACCCTAACCCCACACACTTGCCTAAACACGAATTCCTGAGCCCTAATCATCAACTTTCTTAGCGTATTTGATATGTAGAATATTGCTCTGTGCATGCGCACTTGGCGTGAAGTCAGAAATTTTGCTTGACACCGGTTAGCGAGTTTGCTGAGACATTCTCGAAAATTCTGGCATGGTTTGCACACATTGCTTGAGATGTTAAGATGGATGTGTTGTTTGGAACATGTTCATTCCTGGCTCTGTTACAATTTGCACTGTGCATAAACCTGGGTCAGTTAATGATTAAAATCGCTGTGTTTCAAAACAAGACCTTGCCTCGTTCCTCCTGTGACGCCACTGCCTGCATTGCACGCATGGTTGGTTTCGAGCAACTGTCGATGACGAGGGTGAAACTTTAACCCCCTCCCTCACTTTAACCCCCCTCACTTCCCTGCACAAGTTTTATTTGCAGTGGAACCGTTTGACTGATCATACACTGGTGCTGTTGGTGTTCGCAGTACGTGCTTGGCACTTCGTGTGAGGGCCATTGGCTTTTGGCCATGGCGTCATATGGAGCCGTGCTCCTATGTTGGAGACAAATATGTGCTCATATTGAAAGCGCGAGCAAATTTTCAATAAAATTGCCAAAATTTGGTGATATTTTTGTAGAAGGATTAAGTACCCAACGTTTTCCTCGCCCCGTTGGAAATTCTTGGCTGATGGCGCTTAACTTAACATTTATCTGATGTTCATATAGCTTGCTATGTGTAAGTCCTAATACCTACCTGTGCACATGCTGTATTGAGAAATAAAGCTTATTATGTGAATGACAACTACTTGCTGTCAAATTTGTTCAAAAATTAAAGCATTCCATTCTGCTCGTTTTTTCCGGAACTCTCTATTCGCTGTGACTTTTCGGCGCCATTATGTCGTAACAAATAATTTCCTTAGATTTATTTCTTGAAATAGCAGCTTTCACCAAATGCACTGTATTCAATAATTGTGTAGAAATACGTTGTTTATTGCGAAAGAGTTTTTCTTGTATTGCGTAAGAAAACGTTTTTATTGTAAGAATACAATTCAGGTTGTGTACGATAACGTTGTTTATAAACAATAGCAATTTATATGATTTCCATAAGTTATCGCGACTTAGCAGCGACTTCCATTCACGACGTGGTTCTCATAATATCTCCATTCGCTTAATTTGTGTGCAAATGCACGATTGCTTTCCTGTTTCTTGTCATATTTTCTTTCATATGAATTTTTCTTATCACAGGAAACAACTCAAGCAACTTTCATTTATTTTCACATGCTTTCAAACTCAAAGCTGTTCGGCGCAATACACTGTGCATGACATCGTGTGTACAAAACCCGTCGCGTAGAGATATTTTCTCCTTACCAGTTGTCTACACCCATTGGTTCGTCTGACTGTGACGTGTAACTTAGGATGTTGTGGAGGGTCAGTGACATGTTTCATAAGCGACGCATTTCGAATGCTGGTTCCACAATTTCAGCTTTGCTGATCCAGTTCCGTCACAACGGGGGGGGGGACTTTGGTGAACTTAATCCCCCCAAATTGAAATATGACACACTATAAATCAGTGGAGTTTTTGTCAATTTTTAGAATGTCAATCCCCTCCCCCCGAACCAAAACCCCCCCACAGGGAAACGTTCCGGCGGTGGTTCTGCGCCGATCTTGTGTTGTCCTGATGTTCGTCCCATCAAGCTTTGCACACGGCACAGGTTTGATGTGAGGTGACACTCGTCACGTTCCTGGTGAGAAATCCTGCAAACCTGATCACCGCACTTCGTGGTGTGGAAACCAACGAAATAATCCTTTAGCAGTAGTCGATGCGTTTGGATTGGCTTCGAATATATCGCGTGATTCATCAAACAAGCAGCAATTTACAGCAAACAATGCATACTGTGACGTAATAATTAATTGAGTATTGTGCAAGACGCCACGCCATAGCTGTGCAGTGTTTGGTTTGTGGCGGTCTGCTGCATTTGTAACTTGAAGCAAATGGCATGATTTTGATTTGTAAATAATTTTCACAGAAAGTTACGCTGACGATAAGTCGCCTCAACTAGAATAACTTGACTTGTCGAAAGCACCAACACAATCCAGGTGTAGATTTGTTGTCATATGTAATTGTCTTTGAATGGAACTATTACGCGTGGTTGGATAAGTTTAGAGAAGGAACACCAACTCGTCTGATTTCCACCTGCTGCGTCCATACCGTAACCATTTTCGAGTTACAATGCTTCAAATATTTTCCAGGTATTCTTTGCGTTCAGTTAATCGCTGCAACCAACGTCCTTGTCCACGTTGGGTTTTATTTGAATACAACCGTTCGAACCATACCTCATTTGATGCGACTCTTTCATACTGTGTTGCTCAGTTACAGGGACTGGAAGGTTTTCACACAGCTGCTGAATAGTTTTACTATTCATTTAATCAGCAGTCATCAGTTTGTGTTCAATTCGTGCATTTTCTGCTCTCTGCACTTGAATTGCTTGCAAATAATCCGTGCTTGGGGTGAGACTCACTCGAGTTGCATTTTGGATGACTCGCCAAGTCAGTTTTAGGGTGTGAAATGACTCGCTGAACAATTTCTGAAACCTTTTTTAGAAAAATAAAATACAATTCCATGGAAACCCAACAAAGGTTTCGGAAAACTGATTACGTTTTATAAATCTTCAAACGAACCGCCTTGTCTCTGCAAAATTTTATGATCGAGAATATTTGACGCGAATGATGACAATTTCCGATTTAGATAAGCTGCCCGTCACTGGGTTTGTGCAGTCATGCGAATGGGTGAGTTCATGTTCTTGGCTCTATACGAGGCATCATAAATGCGTAAAAGTGGGTCCTGTTTAAATTTCTGGTCGTTGTTGAGTTTCCCTCGAACGATGAACTGTTGTTTTCCATCATTCGCAGTGGTTTTTGTCAAAAGTTAAACACTTGAGTGCGAATAAAGACCACCGATTTCACCTCATCTGGGTTAAACAGGATTTTGAAGGAAGCGCTGTTTTTCTATTTTTTAGCTTTTGGAGAGAAGATAAAATGGAGAGAAGATATTGTCCAAAAAATACGTGCAGGTTGTAAAAAGTAAGCACATGAAAAGGTTTTATAACCAACTGATCCCGTCAATACTGTTGATTGTTATAAACATGGCCGCAACCAGCTGATGTTTTTTGGGGGAGGGGGGATTATTGCAACTTGTTGCTTTACTTCTCTTTCAAACTGTTTGAAAATTTCGGGGTGGTTAAATACCCGGATGCTCCTTCCTTGGTTGCAAACGCAACATTTTCCTTCCAGCAAAAGCCGTTACAAAATAGGCCTTAATGGTTGTTGAGTCACATATATTCCCGATGTTTCGTATGTAAACATCTGCGGTTGTCTACCTAATCGCAAATAGATAAGTCTGATAAATAATCAGTTTGACTCTGTACTTTGAATTGATCGAAGCACAAGTTTATGATCTTAACATTTTGCAAGGCAACTTGACCATGCACTGATCGTGTTGGGGTGTTCACTGTCCTATTTGCTGCAGCAAAAGATTAGCTTTTTACTTCAGGCGCAAGTACAGTGAGAAAATGCAATCTTGTCACTTGGCAAGTCAGGCTGCATCAATAAATGTGAAAGAGTTCGTAGACAGGCACGCAGTCAGCAACCAACAAAATCGAATCAACCAACTGTTCAAATATTGTTTTTTTTAATCAAAGCCGGGAACATGTAGCCCGCGCCGCCATTTAAATGTGGCACGGATTAGAATTGTTTAACCAAAGTGGAAAGCAAAGCCTGAAAACGAAACTCCATGATAAGCACGGACCGTACATCACAAGAAGTCGGTCGTGATCCACTTAGCTTTCTATCCTTAGTCTCCTTAAATTGCAAAAGCACTGTTTGTACTTGGTGGTATTTTTCATCGTAAGACAAAATAAAATGTTTGTCTCAGCTCATAATTCAGAACCCATGTGCTCAATGCTGGTTGAAAGCCCCCAACCCTGTCTCAAATGTCCAGGCGTTAGTCCCAGAGGACCGCAACCGCTTCCCCTTCTGCGATCATCCTCCCCAACGGCAGATTTCGTCCCTCAACTGACCTAGGGTATATATGTGCCTGACAACGTTATCTTCCGCAATTGGCTTAAAACCCGTATTGGGAGTTTTAACAGCATATTGGAAATTTTTCGAGACTTGCCTTGAAAATACGTCTTGTTCACAAATTTTATTTTTTGTCGGTCTCAGATTCATAAAATTTTGTCTGGTTTGGAGACTGTAATGTGGTAAGCATGGTAACTTAAAATAGCTTTCACAGTCAATGAAAAAAACATTTTTGATATTTGGATGTCAAATGAATTTAAAATGATTGCTTCAAAAATGTTTTTCTCAATTAGTCTGGTGCAATAGTGCAGGTTGATCCTCTTCGAATTTTTAATTTTGGACTCGAAGATATTTAACATTTACTGAATTGTCTTGGCCTCAGCCATATTGGCATCAACCGCACAAAATGTTGTACAGTGAAACTCTCCAATACCTGCCAGTGTGTCACCCATCACCTCACGCAGTACTCTTTTTAAAGCTCCTCAGAAACTTTCAAACGCCACAAATGAAGTTTTTTAAACTTCATAAAAGTCAGAAGCTTTTAAACGTCATAAAGGAAGGGTTTATTTACAGCAACTTGACGCAACTACACAGGCAATCATTAATTAGCTTCCAGAAACAAAAATCCGGGCGTAGTGTGCAGTCTGAAAACATGAGCTACACTTGTTGAAGGCGTTCTCAATCTGAATCTAAAACAAGTTAGTACCCAACAACGCAGCAAGTGATTGCAGAGAGCACTAGTGCAGGCAAAGTGATATAAATGTTACCAATAAGTTGTAATCAATTTGCAAAATGCATTTAAATACACACTCTCATTGAAATCTTTCCAACCTCCTTGCAAGTAACAGGTGCAAGTGTTTGCTCTGTTGGCAAAAGATGAAAAGATATTTTCAAAATGAGCAAACAAGTATATCGTTATCTTCACATCTCGACTTGAATCTCTGTAAGTTATTGAAGCACAATGTGCCGATTCCTTTGTAGGGTGACTTTCGTGTTTTCGAAAACAACACCGAAATGGATTAAACTAAAGGTTGGGATCGATTTCTTAAACATACTTTTCTTATCCTCTTGGTTGTTCCAACACGCTTCTCGCTTCATGAATTTGGCCAGCTTGTCAAAAAGTGCTGAAACCCACAAACAACTAAACTTTCAAAGCTTTCAGAAAGTAACCAAGCAATCGCAAATCCTATTTTGTTGCATCTGAATACAAGAAGGGAGCTTATGAAAAAGTGCATCCAGTTTGAGAAAACGAGATGCATGACATCGCCAAACCAAATCATTTCCTGATTATGTGTCATGTAAGACAGGCGCAGAAGAAAACTTAAGAGTTTTTATTTTATAAATGCTAAAAGTAAAGTTGAAATTTTAGCTCAAAGCAAGCGAAGCACACGAAATTTCCATTTTTCGCTTTTTAACTGAAAAGCTGATTTACATAAACTGTGAAATAGCAGCTGCCAGTTGGTTCGGAAGCTCTCTGCTGAAAGAAAGCAGAGCACAAAGCAGAGGCAAGCGGTTGCTAGCTGGTTGACAAAAGTATAGAAAATAAGATCTACAAAGACCAGGGTGGTCTCGTTCACAAGACCACAACCAGTGGGGGGCAAAAGGGAATTGCCCCAAAACAATTTTCAAAAACATGTTTAGTTGTTAGTCACGACGCCAAGTTACAATCATTTTGCCCCCGCCCAGGGGTGTAGTGGGGCGGGAACGCGTGGGAACGGCGTTCCCACACCTTTCTCATGTTTTGCTTTCGAAGGTATTTTAAAATGGCTAGTTTTCTGGGTGCGTTCCCACACCTCTTTTGTTAGCACTACATCCCTACCCCCACCCCCCAAAATTTCAGCTGGTTGCGGCCCTGGTAGTTCTTGTGTGCAATAACATCTGGTACTTGCTGGCTTTTATATCATGAGTTCCTGGCTTATATGGAAAACTAATCATATGGACAAAAGTAAAGTTTTTCGCGTAGTTGCCATGAAACATAGTTGTTTCACATCAACGGAAATTGTTTATGCGTGCTGAGACAATTGTGCGACACAACGCATGCAAATACCATCTCTTTGGTGAAATCTGAATTTTAGTCCAGTAAATGCGTTTTTTTGTTCACCACGCAGTTTTTCCAGGCCCAATGATTTGCGTCTGGTTTTTCTTGCTTTGCCACCAGACCAGACCCGCCGCCGCAACAAGCACCAGGAATACAGCGACAGATGCAGCCAGCAGGATGGTCATCAGGGGAGCGGTTTCAGTACTTTCAGCAACTGCAAATATAGTAACGAAGTTTATTTTCGATTTCATTTCCTTCATTCACTTTATTCTGTTCTTTTGAAGATTGGTTTCACTCATTCACTTCATAAAATATAGGTTTACATCATTTTTTTGGCTCGCCTAAAAACTTATTTTACGGTATGTACTGGACCCTGACAACATCGTGTTGAATGCAACAAACACAAATTGTCTTCCATCCAGATTATCCAAACTTAGCTCTGGTCTGATTGAAAGTTACCGAACCTTCCAGTATTAAAGCGCCCCCAGGCGGACGTCAATACATCAGTAAAGTAGAAAATTGTCGAAACCAGATGCGGAAACAAAACGTGAAATGCGGTTTTCAAAACTTATAATGAAAGTTATCATCCTTGTAACAGTACTGTTTAAAAAATGTTCGTCAATCGCGCTTTTTAAATATATTTGCAAAACTCTTTTACTTACTTTCGCAAAACCGACCAGAGAATCTCGGTTTGCACTGGCACGAATACGTCATAATGCCATCAATGCAGCTGGCATTGTTTGTGCACTTGTGGCCATCGCAGTCGTCAGTGTCTTTGAAAGAAAACACAGTCTACTCTAAATCGATGGACTTCTAGCGACAAAATATTCATGAATACTATACAGCAGGGGATGAGACCCTCTTTACTATCACGGGCTGCATAAATTGTGAATTGTTGCTGGCGAGCGGCAAATAACAACTGATCGCATCCTAAAATTATATTTTTATCTTAGGCTTCTTGTAACCCCCTGCCTTAAGTACCTGCTTATCATGGAGTTTCGTTTTGAAGCGATGTTGTATTCTAACTTGGGTAGCGAAATTTTAATGCGGACCATATCAAATGTTCACGCGGGCCGCAGGTTCCCCACCCCTGCTATGTAGCCTCGTCACCAGTGGAGGATGTGGAGCCATTACATCCAGTTTGCAACTTACAACCTCGTTGGAAACCACTCGATGAGTTTACTGTGTTTTTAAGTAGCATCGTTCTAGTTGGAGTCGTGAGCACTGGCGCATAAAGTTAAACTACTAACACCGATTTTTGAACAGTCAGACAAAAAAGGATTATTTTTTACATCAAGCCTCGCACACGCTATTTGATTCACTTCAGAGCTAAGAATAGTTTTAAGCTTGTTTTTAGTCTTGGGGTCATAGGATAGATATTTGGTGAAATTAGTTACTTTGAGATTCAACAGCAGCCTTTAACGCCCTCACAACGGCGCAGCAGTAAATATCAGTCTTGGAGAATCATTTTATCAAAAAAAAAACGAGCATATATCGTAGAGTCATTGCAATAGTTTACAACCTTTCAATATCTCGGCGAGTTTGATTAATATTTGCGGCATACCCAAACAAACGTTCTTTCCTGAGAGAATTACTGCATGGCGTGCAAACATAGGCGTAGGCAGGGGGGGTAAAGGGGCTATGCCCCCGCCAAATTTTTAGAAAATATAGTCATTTTGTGCTTTGAGAGGCGTTTTTCCAAACAAAATAGTGTTATTCGAGTAAAATCAAGCATTTCGCCCCCCTCAATTTTTGGCCCCCACCAAATTTTTGGGCTGGCTACGCCACTGCGTGCAAAGCGGATTTTCATTTGACCGACACTGATCGACAGTTTTTCGATTTTTTGCTGTTGTAGCAGCGCGGCAGCTGCTGCATGCGGAGCGCTAATAGTAACATCCCCGGTGGTGTGAAAGCCATCGGAGATCTCCTTTGACCTAGTGCTTTGGCGCGCAGGCAAGCCGCTTCTTTGCTATGAAGCAACTGCCGGCCAAAGTCGACTTTGGTCGACGGAGGAATGCTGCCGAGGGCAATGCACATTACATGCAATCGTACGTTGACAACCAAGCAAAATCATCATGAAAAGTAGTGGCGTTGGCTGAAACTTAACGGGGAAAGGCATGAAGTGAACGCTTGAGCCAGGGCAACGTAAAACGCATGGAAATGCTCAGGGCATAGCAAGTCACTGAGGAGCAGGCGTAAAATGCACATTATATAACAAGCGAGCTGCTTGAAACCCGGGGTATTTTAGAAAATCATTAAAAACAAGCAAACATTTGTGCAATGCCTAATGTCAACCCCTGATCAGCATTAACAAAAACAGTTGTAAATACTCTACAACATAAACGATCAGTGAATGACACTGCTTTTGAACAAGCTAGAAAACTTTTCTCTACAGCGCAAGGCCAATTCATTGAAAACCAACCATCTTGAACACATTCTCTCTGAATATTCATCCCATATGGATCTTACAGAACGAAGAGGAAAGCAGCACAACGCACAACCTTATTTTGCCGAATACAGCTGCTTAGGACAGTCCCGCGGATAGAATTTTACGGCCCGAGAGCTTTCTCAGTGTTGTTTGTTGTGTTCAACTGTGCATGTTGCAGGTAATTTTAGTTAGAACAACCATAACATCTTTCAATACATATGTACTACATTAACGGCGTTAGACTAGACTAAAGAGATTCTGGAAAGCTTCCCAAGGTGAAAGATTTCGCATCGATATTTGAAGCTCAGTTTCTGCCATGAAGCAAGTCAAATCTACTACAAAAACAGAAAACGAATCGCGCACGAAACACTGAACAATAGTTTCCGACTTGCTACAACTAACATATGGGTTTGACATAAAAATGATAATGTCAGAGAAGATTCGACCATAGGCATCCTGACAGAGATTTGTAACAAATTTCTATTGCGTAATAATGTCAATGATGCAATCTTTTATCGTCCTTCTTCAATTTTAAATCTTGTAAATCTGTTGTTTCATGTATTATTTTGTTAGAAGTGACCCGCAAGTTTTCACGTTTTTGTAAAATGGCCCGCAGGTCAAACCAAGTTGGACCACGCTGGATTTAAGAAACACCTTAGGGACACTTTACCCAAGCATCTTATTGAAAATCCGAAAAAACAGCGTTAGCAAAACAACCAACAGCGGAACAAGGTTCTATTTGGGAATATTGTAAAGGTGTTTTCCTAGAGCTGTTGCACATTCATTTGAAAACCGAACTCTTTAGGAAGAAACCGCAAAATCCCCAGTAATTAAATTAATGTGACAAATTAAAACAAGAGTAAAGCGTATCTCTTAGTTGACTTCCCTTCGCCAACCGAGGCATTGCAAATATGTTTGTTTGTGATGATTTGCTGAAATACCACACATTGTACGTTGTCACATAGCTGTGAACTGTGCGTTTTACGTTACTTTTTAGTAATTTGCTAACACTAAGCATTTCCTATATTTCAAACTGTTTATTTGTATCTTTTACCGGCCAGCTATTTCTTCCCTGTTTAGCTTATACTGTAGTTCAATCGTTATTCATTTCTTTTATGTGTTGTCTTTGTTTTGCTTTTTTATCGTTCTACGTCACAGTATCCATTGATATTATTGCATAACGTCCTCACTCCCACACGCAATACTGTAAACTCAAGTATGCATGACAGCAATAAAGATATTACAGTTACATGAAATAACAGTAAGTTTTAATGCGAATAAGGTTCAATATGCGTAATGCGTTTGCATGATTAATGGAAGCAAACATGCGTTGTAAGCAAGTTAAAGCTGCCAAAAATTGGATTAAATTCGCCACAATAAAACCTTTGCTGTTTTCAGATATAGTGGATTTATTTATGATAGCTAAAGAGAAAATGTATCACAACAGTTGTAGGCGAGTGCAGCGCTGTTGTGGTTCCACAGAAATTAAACACGCTGAGAAAATGCGTCCAATCACGTGTTTGGGAGATGCATTTTCGGTCGAGGTATGATTCATGCATGGGAACGAAAACTCGTATAGTACAGTTTTTTAAGGCATTTTAGTGTCAGTGAAACTATTTTCATTGCAATAAGGTTAAATAGCTGATTATAACCAGTGTACTTGGTTAAGGTACAACAACACGAAAATAATACCAATAACGTTTCCACTACCCGAGTAGAATCTTTTTTCATAACTGCTGTAAAAAGAGTCAAACACTGGTTATCTTTTATTTCTAAGGGCATTTTTGATCAGATTTTTATTGCACTATACCTCAGCATTTTTGCACGTGAGTTTGAACGTGATTTTCGCAATGCGAATTGCTGAGTCTTATTTTGTCATTGTTTTTGTTATTGGCAGTTTGCATGTAACGAATGTGTGGGTGAAACGTGGAAAAATGTGTGGAATAAAAGAACTAGAACAAAGATTTGATTTGTTTGAATAAAAAAGAGTTCAATGTCCAGGACACGCAGTCAGTGGAGCTGGAGCGAAAATGATTGTTTCTTGTGGAGGGGATGTGGTGCGAAATAAATTTAATTCCGCTGCTTACAAGACAGATACAATTGTTTACTTGCAGAGAAATGTTAAATAAAAAAGATTTGACGACTTGAAGACCGCAAGTTTCTGATAACTTTTTTATTCACTTGAAGGGAAAAAGCTGCATTTTTTTTTCATATTTGGGTTTGATAAAAATGACGAACCACCAACAACAAGATTTCGAAACATTACGGCTTCAACGTTAAAAAGCAAAAGGATGTTACGTGTTTCAGAAAAAAAAAGATGATCTCACTTATCTCGCAGTTGGTGCCATGGTAACCACCGAGACAATGACATTTGTATTCGTTGGGTCCCAAGTCTTCACAATCAGCGCCGTTGGTGCAAGGGTTGCTTGAGCATTCGTCAATGTCTGAAAACAGTGGCAGATTGTATCGTTAGTTGCATCCATGAGGTTTCACATAAATTTTTGCTGCATTTTTAAGACAAGTGTTGGTTTCAGGGACAAGGATTCCATCACACGATTAACTTTTGCTGCTGGAGTTGCCCAGTCTATTGACAACACGAAACAGACCTGCTGTTGTTAATCATGTGTTGAGTTTCTTGTTACCAGCTTACTACGGAAAATAAGAAACTCCAACCGTTAGACTAGACTTTCCTACCTCCGCTTAGTTTAACCCTTGTCCTAGTTTTAGTGATATTATCAAAGCAATGCAAAAATCAGAAATCTTAATCTTGTTCCCATACTTGTCATCATGATAAACACAAAATACGAAAGATTGATTCAAATTAACTATTTAGGTGAGCTTGGTCAAACAAATTTTTACTTTACAACACGTTTTCACTGATCTTCGTGCATTGAAGTTTTTCAACTTTTACTTTCTTCGGCTTCGACATCTTGAAACAATTTAATATTTGAATTTGACAAAAATACAATGCTTGAAAACATTAGTTGTACTTCAATGCTAGTCGCAAAGGAGCTTTATGCACGTTGGAACCAAAATCGAAATCATTTTGATCAACAGTAGCGCCCATGGAAAAATCATGAATTAAATCAATTAATGAAGGACGTGTGTCCAGAAAATATGTCCTGAACACTGGGTCACTCTGAACTTGATCCAGAACCTTTATTTAAATGTTCAGTACACATTTTCTGGTTCAGGGAAGTACATGTACAAACTAATTACATATTTGTCTGCAGGAGCATTGATTACATCATTTCCTTACCTGTTTCACAATTTTCCCCTTCAGTCCCTTCAACACAAAGACACTGATACGACATAACTTTGTCCACACATGTCCCGCCGCGTTGGCACGGGTCGGATAGACATTCGTTTAAAGAGTCAATCTGCAAAAGTGCAAATCACAAATCGGAAAACGTCAACGCGAGTGAGTCTTTTACACTGACCTACATTATTTTCAAATCTGGAGGTTGCACATGTCAAGAAATCAAAACTATGTAATTGTAAACCGGAGCTAACGATATATTTCAAGGGAAACGCTTTAACTGAATGTGACTGAACTTTTTTTTCAAGTAGGCGCAACCGCACAAGGTCTAATCTTGTTTTGCATTTTGTCTTCAGCTTGCAGGGTTTGCCAATCAAGTTTTATGAAGAGATCATTGATCAAGAGATCATTCAAGCTATCGCAACGAAGATTAAAGGCAATGTTTCGATTAATGATTGATGAACAAAAGTATGAAAACTTAATATTCCAGCAGTAAGTTTTCAGGAAACTTTGGCGTTTGTCCCTGTTCCGTTTCATTTTTTATCAAAAACTTCCTGAACAGGTGTTTGCAGCATGATGTCAAATATAAACATTTCTACCGACCTAGGAGCTGCAACGTCAGCAACTACTTTTCTAACAAACTGACCAAACAGAAACTCAATCCCTTCCCATCGGCAGATGGCAATCACCGCTTGACAACAAATTAAGCCCTACTTGGCAACTGCTTCCAGTAAAAGGCTTGGCACATTTGCCATCAGGGCAAGTTCCATCAGCGACGTTGCAGTTTTGATTATTGTGACAATGGCAATGATGTTCGCAGTCCTCTCCCCATTCAAGGTTGCCACAAGCTGCACAAGATGCACAAAAAGTTTAAAATGTAAAAAAACGTTGTGAAAAGAAACAGTGGAACTCTATCTTCAATCTGAGGTTCATGCGAAAAGAAATCACATCCAGCATATTTGAAGTATGCATTCAACTTCAATAAAAAAATGATTCAATTTTTAGTAACACCACATATTTGAAACCATTTCACTTAAAAAAATGTTCCTTTCACAGTTGTTTCGGGAAACTTGTGGAATTACTTGTAAGATTACAAGTAATGGCTAATTTAGAGTTATATTTGACTGGCGGGTTACATGCGACATGTCTGGGCTTTATAAGCAATTGGGTTTGATAATGATAATTGCAAGCTTGTGAAACACATGGTACTAAAAGTCCAACTGCATCATTAGTAACTGCAGCATGCCTGAGTGAGGAAGTCGTGCGACTTGAAACATGAATGTCGTATTTCAGATTTAACATTAAGTATGTCAGAAAAATCCCGCAGATGCGACGCTTATCCTTTCATAAAGTATTGCAAAATGGAGTAATGTGGAAAACAAGACGTGCAGTTCACAAATAAGTTTTTCGAAGTTTTCCTTTAACTTGAAGACGGTTTTTAAACACGTTTTATCAAAGTTGTTAGACAACCGTCTTCAATTTTATTGAAACAAATAATTTGAACCAATCCACTCACGCCCCTCAACAAAACAAAACAGGCCCCAATTTAAAAAACGTCTGAACGCCCAGCTGCATTGCGTTCAGCTTCACTCTGCTTGAACTCTGATACAGTAAAACAAATGAAACAGTTCAACCAGGCTCTTTAAAAATCAGGCTCTTCAAAGTTGACATCTGAAAACATATCGTAATAAGCTGAAAAGACCTACATAACCGGTAATTTTTTCATAGGTCACAAAGACGTCATTTACATTTTGTGCTTTTCAAATTTATCACAAATTTGGTAATTTCTGCCAATGTTGGCTCTTCCTTTCATTGTTCGCAAGCTGCATTTTTGCAAAAATTGAGGAAGCCATGAGAATGTTTTACCAAGATTTTTACTCAGTGACATGCAGTTGTGAGAAACAAATGCTGTGTTGCGGTCAAAAGTGTTGGAAATGTTTTTGAGGGAACATTCACTGAAAAAAGAAGTAATCGTCAATAGACTGGTACTGCATGCGGGAATACATTATTTTCTCCCCCGGCTGTAGCCTACAACTGGTGACGGACACAACAACATATTCTTTGCATTCTCACGTATTTGACAAGATTCTCCTTTCCACCCAGTAGCGCAACCCATCGTGCAAGCTCCACTGAAGCGGTTGCAAAGGTCTGGGCGCTTGCAATGACAGTCTTGTTTGCAATCAGCTCCAAATCGTCCTCTAGGACAACCTGCGATTGTTGAACAGTTGAACGCGCAAGTTGATTTGCGTAATTGAGATTTTCAGACTGAGGCCGCCAACAGAGCTTTTGCCTTTTTCAACAAAAGGGAAACCATCACTAAAACTGTTTATAAAATTATATTTTTCTTTTCAAGGTCTGTTTTTCTCCTGCAAGCTGTTACTCAATAAAGACTTGCTTAATTTGCGGAATACTGCTTGGTGATTTCATTTTTTCAATCAAAAGTTTTCCGTTTTTTCGTCAAAAACGGAAAACATGTTTAAAGCCTGCAAAAGTGCAAATCACAAATCGGAAAATGCCAACGTGAGTCTCTCACAGTGACTTGCAATTTTCGGAAAAACGTTTGACTGGTATTAATCAAACTTGATTTGAAAATGAAAAGTCTCCAAGTTCTAACTTTAGACATTTGTTAAAATTACTTTTGCAATTACTGTGGATTAATGATTCTAACCCTGTCTTGCTGGCAATTTAATTTCTGAGCACCATATTAAAAAAGACCAATAAAGCGTGAAAACTGATATTCGATTATATTATTATCAACTCAGGTACTCCTTAAGCAAAAATACCAAAATGCAAAAGGTCGGACAATATATATGATCCCCAAAATTTCAAAAAGTAGGAATCCTTTCATTGTATATCGGAAATGTAGAACGACCTTCGTGTTGCGACTCCTCAGAGGGTTTGAATTCAAGACTACTGAAAGGCTGGCACGTCAAGTTACACACTGTGGCATAGAGAAACAAGAGGTTATCCGAGACCACTTTATTACTGTTTGAACTGCCATAAGCTTATACAGGTGCTATTCTTAGCGCGCTTTCCGTTCGTAGTGCCTGGCGCTCAGGTGGTTTACGTGACGCTGCATTCAAATGAGCAAAACTGCGAAGCTTATGCAAACTCGCAAACTTATGTGTGGAGAAATTAATATGCGTAGAATTCACCAAGTCGAACAAAACACGTTTCACCAAACTACCCACCGTCTCTACACTCTATTCCACTGAAGCCGGCCGCACATGAACAGCCGTAAGGGTCAGGTAAGCAGAAGTGTCGACCTTTGCACGCTTCCGCATCAGTTCCATGGTTGGCTCCATCTTGTTTGCAGTGATATCGGCAGTTGGGTCCGAATCTATGAGCCACGATGGGTTCAAACTTTAAACAACTTCGAGAAACTTAAGTTTAGGTTACGGACAGACGAAAATTAAATTTGCCTTGCACATTATATTGGACTTATCGATTTGTTACAAGTAGAATGTATTCCTTGGACAGCTCAGTTTTTAGTTAAAAACGGTCAAATCCAAGTTATATTAGTTTGTTCATTCACCTTAGGTTTAACTCATCGCAATGATTGAATTCGCCCCACTGTTAATGTGTGTTTTCTGTTTATACAATTTGTATTTCCATACGTGCTTTTCAACAGGGTTTAACCAGTATCTCGGTTTCAAAAAATGTCACGACTTTTTATTTGTGCAACACTGCCGTGTTACCTGTTTCCGCCACAACCTTTTTCACACCGGGATCCATGAAACCCAGGAGGACAAATACATTTTCCGGTTTCATCGTCGCACTGTCCGCCATTCAAGCAAGAACACCTCTGGTTGCAATCAGGAACATTCCACTTTCCTGCGGGGCATCCCCGCACGATGACGCGAATAAACGCTTGGTTGATCTTCCTTTAGCGAAAAAGCGTTCATCCGAATCGTGAATAAAATAATAATGCACCAACGAGAAAGTTACGAACAATGGGGAGTTTTGTGCATAGGCGTAGCCAGGGGGGCCAAAGGGGCCATGCCCCCCAAAATTTTTGAAAAAATATAGTGATTTTGTGCTTTGAGAGGCGTTTTTCCCAACAAAAAAGTGTTATTCGTCTAAAATCAAACATTTTGGCCACCCAAATTTTTGGGCTGGCTACGCCACTGGTTTTGTGCGCAAGTCTGCTTCGTGCGACTGTCAATCGAACTCAACGACACGCATCAACATTTTTTAACAAAAATAAATACTTTGGATCTTTTTAGACCTTTATCTAGTTCTGCTAAAACGTCAAGTTGCATGGGTTATTTTGTTACTACAAAAGCATTTTGAAAACAAATCTCAATCATTTTTAGAAAATCATTAAACTGGAAATATATTGAGGCAAAGGTGACTTGATTCGACTTAACATACAAGTCCAATGAAATGCTTAATGCTAAAGAGACCAGCGTACCTTTGCTCCTCTGGAGGATCGTTTGAATTTGGTTCTTTATAACATTCGTAAATTCCTGCATCACTTAAATATACTGTTGACATGGTCCAGTGCAAACTGTTTGTTTGGTGCGACATCAATCGACCATTATGTCGCCATACAAGGTTTAAGTTTGAATCAAACGAAGCGAAGGAAATGGTACGGTTTTTCTCTTCGACACTTGTAGTATATGTGAAAAATGAAGGCCACAATCCGCCTCCAGTGCCTGACAGAAAGTATGCATAGATTTATGAAACACAATGAATGCAGCATAAAAACACAATGCCACTGTGACTAATGCAGCTCATTGTTACTGCGTTGTGGACAAAAAATCACAAGTGATGCTCTTTAGAGTTGAAAAGGATTGAAAGTATTTTTTTAAATTATTTTCCGAAAAACGAATTTCGACATCTATTTTGCAACATCTTGCTTGAGCTGTATTGCCAAAGTTCACTTTTACTGATTTTGAGAGATTTTATGCTTGCGTCTTATGAAGTCATTTTCATTTAGACGGAAATGAAAAGCAAAATGTGAAAACGAACATCAACTACAATTGACGAATCGTATCGAACAGAAATAAAAAAACACGGAAACAACCCGATGCGTTCTCTCTGAATTGCACTTTGTACTTAATCACACACAAATGCTTTGTTCTCTACAAACCATAATAAGACCTCCTTGACTGAAACTTCAAGACCGATAACTTGTCAAAAGAGCCGAGTTCTAAAATTTGTCGGCTGATGAGCGAAAAGCGACTCCATGTTAAGATGCAGCAACTCATCAACTGTAGCTCTTCCTCAAACTATTTTTTGCTTAATCCAGAATTCATGCCAGTGACTAAAACATGGTCATCAGGACAGTAGTAAAGGAAGGAGGTCAGGATAGGTATTGTACGGATTTTGGAATCGGTTCAGGTTCGGGTAGCGAGTCTGGGGTCTTCCCCTACCCCGACCTCCCTGCCCCTCGAGCTATTTTTTCAATATTTTTAAATTATTTTCATGTTTAATGTTTTCGATTTTTTGCGTTGTGGTAATATTTTCATATTTTTGCGTTGTGGTAATGTTTTCATTCATATTTTTTTCATGTTTTGGATGCTTTTTTTGTGTTTGATATTTTTTGTGTTTTTCAACGTTTTTTTTCCTGTTTTTTAATATTGCAACATGTTTTTGATTTTGTTAACATTTTCATTTTGCGTTATGGTATTTTGTTCATTTTCACGTTAACTTTTCCAATTTTAAATTTCATCTTTTAAGTTAACTTGCTTTGAGGTTTTGTCTAAGCCGGCCACTTCATACTCTAACTTGTCACTGATTGTCGAAGCCCAAGGCCGCCCGGGCATGCCACGTTTTAATCCGATAAGTAAATATTCACGCAACCGGCCAAGATCACTTCACTTGAACATCATTCGTGATGACCATGTGGACGTTAGTATCAAACCAAATGTTTACAGTTAGTCAGTTTCACCCTGCTCTGTAACAAAATTAATATAACCGCATCTATTTTGCAGAGCAGCATTTCAACAAAGTTTGTCTGCCTTTTTTCGTCATCGTTAACATTTCAGGTCCAGGATCGATAAAAAGTATCTTACGACTTCTTTTAACGAAAGTAGCAATCATTGCAAACTTCGAATGTTAGATACATATATCTCATCAGCAGTTTAAATTTCCTTTTCTTCCGAATGTTTTTGCTTTCTGTGAGTTTCGCACCACACCGCTCCAGCTGTGGCGAAACGGAGTGTCTCGTTTAAAGCAAATACACCACCTATGCCCCAACTTGTAACAGACTGTGTTGCAAAAGGGCATGCTCAAACGTGTCAGTTTTTATTCTTATAAACAAACATGTACGTAACGGTCGCCAACTGACTTCCGTCGGTCGCGTCACCTGACAGAGGATGGTGTAACACTTTACGTTCACGTCACAATACATGCAGCGATCCTTTGCAAAGAGCAGGTTTTAACAAAAGCGAACAAGGAATTACTCATTACGGTTGATTTAAGGTAAAGCGCGAACCACTTTACAGTTAGTAAGTTTCACCCTGCTCTGTAACAAAATTAATATAACCGTATCATTTTTTGCAGAGCAGCATTTTAACAAATTTTATCTGCCTTTTTACGTCATCGTTAACATTTCATATCTTACGACTTCTTTTAACGAAAGTAGGAACCATTGCAAACTTCGAAAGTTAGATACATATATCTCATTAGCAGTTTAAATTTCCTTTTCCTCCGAATGTTTTTGCTTTCTGTAAGTTTTGTTGTTCCTTTGTGTAGTGTTACTTCGCTCATTAACTATTTCAACCATCGCATAGCCTATGATGATGTTGCACAAACGAACCATACCATTGATTCAATCTGTAACCGATTGCGTTGTGAAAAGGCATGCCCACTACCTCGGGTTTTAATCCGATAAGCAAATATTCACACTTGCTTCGTTTGAACATCAATTGATGACCGCGTGGATGCTAGTATCAAAGCAAAACATATTCACAGATGACAACCTGCTAACGCATTCTGTCCTTTTACGCAGCATACGGCCCTGAACGTTCCCCTGTTTTTAGAAAATCAAACAAAAAATTACTCACTACGACTGTTTTAACCTAAAGCGCGAATCACTTTACAGTAAGTAAATATCTGACTTACCCTGTTCTGAACAAAACGTGTACGACCGTATGATTCTGCGGAAAACAGTATTCACAAAACTTGCCTGTTTGTTTCATGTTATCGTCAACATTTCGTTTTCTTACGATTCATTTATTCGAAAGCAGCAAACGTTCAAAAACCAAATGCTAGAATCGCATCATCTTATCAGCAGCGTAATTTCGCCAGTCACTATACCTAGTTCGCGTTACTGACCGCGGGTGCAACTGTCGATTGAGCAAATTGGGCTGTCGCATTCTAAACTATTTTTCAGAAACTGGGAATGTTTCAGCGTCAGATGACATTGACAACTGCGCACCTCGACAACTAACTGCACCTCTACGACACCAGCTCGCTGTGTTGAACCATCTTTTCAAAAACTGAATGCAATGTCACAGGTCTAGGATCGATAAAAACTTTTGAAACATATCACGAACGCACTATACACCATTTTGTGAAAACACAAACCGCCCATAACGGTTGAAGCCGGCATTCGCTTTTCTGTTTTGCGAGTTGTCAGTAACAACAACCGATTCGTGGCATAAAAATAAGTGGAAAGTTTGCTGTTGTTCAAAATAAACGAACCATGAAAGTTTCGTGGCGTTGCTTTTATACGATGGTATGAAACATTTCAAAATGACATTGAGATCAAAGCCAGATCAACATACGTTCAGCATGGATAGCATGTAGTGCTCTGGAAACTACTGGTGGTGGAGAAGTTTCCCAATCTCAAAAGATGTGCCATGAACTTGACTGTTCTTTTGGGATTAACGTATTTGTGCCAGTCTGCTTTTTCGCACATGAAAATCACCAAGTCCTCGTACAGATCACCAGTGACTGATAAGCACTTTCTAGCTTGCCTTTTAGGGGCCCAAATTCTACTTAAGCCTGACTATGACTTACAACCAGCTGCTACATTCCTAATTACGAGAAGCTAGCCGCCTCCTCAGGGGCGTAACGATGGGGGGAAAGGTGGCACAATCCCCGGGCGCAGAATCACTATGGGGGCACCGAATCACTCCGGGGGGCGCCGAAAAGTCCCAATAATGTTTCAAATACTTTCTTCAATACAATGTATTGTCTACCGAAAAACTCAGTTTCGAACATGGGGGCGCAAAACGTGCTTCATTCTCGGGCGCGATCTAACCTCGTTATGCTTCTGCACCTCCTCCCGGTACCACAGGTCTCCCACTAAGACAGGAGGCAATTTCATTTATTCAACCTCAGAGATCCAACTCTTTTCTATCCGGTATTTGTTTCTGTTTGGATCGTATCACGCCATTGCTTATAAAACAGATTGGTGCGTGTGTATACGTGTTTGAGAGAGGAAGGTTTGTGATGTGACATGTAAGGTCTAGTGGTCGTATGACTGCAAGAAAAAGTGTTGTGAAGTCAGGTACTGCAGGCTGGAAACAATGTGTGTGGGTTTATGAGGTTGACACTGGGCTGGATAGATCTCGGGAGAGCGGCTACTTGAAAAGTAGATCTTGAGACAAAAAAGGTTGGGCACCACTATCCCAAACATTTTTACACAATTACCATAAAATTCGTTAAGAATTCAAAACACAGGACCTTGGTAAAGTTTTTTTACAATGTCCCCTTTTACCTTGATGTTCGTAAAAAAAGAGACACAGTGTCCCGTTTTAGCCAACAGGCAAAAAGTCTTGATAAATTGTTTTTGTACCAACTTTTAATTAAAACAACGCACGCTCTTTCGCACAACGAAAATAACGAATACAGCACAGCTCATTTAAACCAACTTGGTGCAAATCTCGGGTGAAAATATGCCTTTTCCACAATATGCACTGTATTTTTCATGGCACCCTTTTTTACACTAGTTGCATTGAAGCCAATTTCCTGTAATTGGTTGAACATAATTTTTATCACAACTAATGCTTGCACTCTTCAGAAGTTGTAGAATAAGACACAGGTGGCACAGACATTATTCTCTTTTTGGTGTTTTTTTTTGCTTTTCTTTGTGGCAGACACTTTTTCTTTTTTGGACGGAGAACTTGACAATATCTCCGACTTTTCTGCTCTTCTTTTCCTGGTTGTCCCATGTGCCTTTGGAATAGGTGACAACCACATTATACATACTTTGATGTTTTCTGCTTTGCTGGCATCCGTAAAGCGACATTTGTCTCGTGCAGAGATTGGGACAAATCACTCTCTGCAAGTCGAACGTTAGCACTGTCTGTAGAACATAGGGTCGTGAGCGCTCAATATCACTGTCGTTTGAAAGCGTCTGTGACGCAGCGTCTACTACACCAGCAGCTACTACACCAGGCATCTGGTGTAGATCTTTCGAAGATGTATCATGGGTTCTGGCCAGAATACGTGGTGTTTCGGTCTTGATTCACAGCAGCAGAGATTTCGTACTCATTGATTTCTGTCACTACTGCAGGAGCAAAATCCTCATTAGTGAATATGTCAGGATTGAACGGCCAGATTCCAGTAGTTTTGAAACCACTTACAGATTTTTGCAGAGAGGCCGATCGCAAATACGCAGCATTGAACAAAGAGGTCACCTCATAATCAGTGACTCTTCTACCGGGATTGTTGGTCATCCATGTGTCATTGTGTCAACTTCTTCGTTGTAAGGAGTTTTCAATGGTCCGAAGAAAGTTCTGTTTAATTGCTGAAGCTTGTGAGAAACGTGCGGAGGAATAGAGGGAAGCCCACTGCCATGTGATATTCAACTGAAGCAAAGGAAATGTGGCGTGAGCGATTGTCCAAAATCAACAGGATTTTTCTTTCATTTGAAAAATTAACATATTTCTGAAAATGTTGAAGCCATTTCACAAACGTTATAGTATCCATCCACTGGAAGTAACTAACCCTAGTGATTTTGAAGGCCCCGTTTATCAAACTTTCAACCATCCTTTTTCGTACAAACGGAAAAACTGGAGGTACAAAGTTTCCGTTCGGGTTCATTGCACATACGGCTGCAATGGTTGTCCCTCTCTCTGCAGTCTGCACTGGTGATTTTTCCAACTTGTGTAAGCCTTTTCTGGCTATCACTTTACTGGCTTTTGTACTGTCGAGGTGCCAGTCTCGTCCATACTGAATATTCTGTCACCACTTATCTCGTGCTCACATGATGCTTGCCCAAGCAAATCGAAAAAGCGATTGACTTGCACCCGATTGAAACCTGTAGCTTTGCTTTAAGTTTCTTGGCTTTGGCTGCCGTAAGCTGAGTTTTGGATGCCTTCTCATCAAACAAGCCAACCAATCTTTTCCTGCCATTTTCTTGTGATCATTGAACGGTACCTCAATATTGTTGGTAGTTGTTAACTGGTATGCAAGCGATTTCATGAAACATCTTCTGTAGAATCAATACGTGCTCAAATAGTTCCTTGTCTGTTTCGGAATCAAAAACTGTCTTTTTGCTGCCAAGCACAAGTTTTCCAGGTTCGCCTACCTTTTAAGATGTCTTTCAAGAGCTGATTTAGGAATGCCTTAAACTCTGGATGCTTCTCGTAAACCAAATCATCTTGCTTTAACATAAGTAAGTGCTTTTTGCATGTCTGCATCTTCCCATGCCCTCGGTTGGTCTTTCCTACATATTTTTTTAGGCGTATCGTGTAGGACTGCAGGCCTACAACAACAATATAAATTGCAAAAATGATTAACCAAGTCAACTGTATTGTATTGTATTATGTAACGTCTTCATTCCCACACGCAAAACGCTAGACTTTAAACATGCATCGCAGAAAAGAGAAAAACATAAATACATGAAAGAAGACGAGGATATATACATTGCGGTAGTATAGAATATACGCTCGATGGCGCTAATGCATTTACTGTACTTTGATGAAATACAAGGTTTTAAGACACACGCATGAATGGGGCCATCATGATTATTATAATGAAGAACTGCAATGACTTCCAAGTATATCGATGTATAGAATGCATGGGGGAGTTGGAGGCTGCGAAGGACCAAGGGTCATCTAGGCTGCAGACCTCCCAAGGACGAAGCTACTTATAGTGTAAAGGGAACAGTGTATAATAGTTAGTAAATGTCTTTTGCTCTGGGTATAAAATGTAACATGTGCAAAACGGTTATATGGTAAATTGAAGTAAAATGCGTTGCAGGCAAGGACAAGCCATCAGAAGTAAACGGTTTGAATTTGTCGCATTAAACTTTTACTGTTTTTATACATTCAAAAAACATTCGTCAATGTCAAATAGGAAATACGTCAAAAGCTATAGACTACTGCAGAACCGCAATAGTGTCACGAGATTTAAGCTGGTTGAGAACCGGTCGCGCAATCATGCTTTGCGGAAAACAACTCGCTGTCAATGCATCCATGAGAAACGGAAGCGCATTTGTTTTGTGTCTACAGATTAGGCATCTCATAACTTCATACACTGGTTTGATGCGACTAGTTTCTGTGAGCGCAACAAAAGCCTATCGATGTAATACATAACAGAGATACTTCATGATTTGACACTTTCCACTGTAACAACGATACGTATTTAAATCAATCCACTTGGTTTATATACAACAATAAATAAGAACATAAGGTATGGTTCTTGTAGCTGAGTAGTACATGTTTCTTATACTCTGCCAGAAAAAGTGCCAAACACGTTTTATTTTTATCTCCGGAGGAATTTTTGACCAGATTCCTATTGCACTATATTTTATCATTTTAGCACCTGAGTTTGAACGTGCTTTTGGTAAAGCAAATTGTCGAGTTTTGATTTGTCTTGTGTTATATGAATGAACATCAGTAATGAGTTTAAAATAATTGTTAAACGTAACTGGCAACTGAGAGGTAGTTTATTTGTACATGAATTTGCTCACTTCAAGGTTGAATATATCTTTTAGTTGGAGAAATTTTTGCATTTTATAAATGGTAATAACTTTGTTTGTCAAAGGTTTATCTGCGTTTAAGCACCTCATGGTGCGGTTTAAAACAACCGATATTGGCTGTAAAGGACATGAAGCTGCTTTTCCCCAGGCAGTAATCCCATACCGCACTCGTGAGTTTATTAAGCTGTGATACAACATACGTAATGCTTGGTTATTCACATAATGTTTAACCTTATACATTACACCGACATATTTGGATATAGTACAACACAACTGTTTACAATGCTCTTTCCAAGTCAGTGTTTCATCTACAATTACACCAAGGTACCTGTAAGTCAACGTTCTTTCAATACGATTATTGTTTACATTTATTACAAAGGATTCAGTGTTTACATGTTTGTTTGTGATCAACATATATTTTGTTTTGGAAATATATAGTAAGAGTTTGTTTGCGGTTAGCCAATCCATTACTTTTGTCATTTCATGATTAACTGAGTTTTGTAATTTTCCCCGATTGTTGTCGCTTTGAACTAAAACTGTATCATCAGCAAAAAGTATACTTTTCATAGAATTTGACTTTGCTAAGTCGTTTATAAATATTAAAAAAAACAAAACAGTGAGCCTAGAGTTGAGCCCTGGGGGATCCCAGAAATCAGAAATAATTGAATTTAAAGATGATTTAATATTTCCCCCTTGAATGTACTGTTTTCTCTTGGAGAGATAAGACTGTATTCGTTTGAGCGCATTTCCTCTTACGCCAAATGCTTTTCTTAGATCTAAGAAAACCGCACATGATATAAGTTTTTTATCGCGGTTATGAAGAAGGTTTTCGTACAAGTCTGCAATAGCCAGGGATGTGGAATGGTTGTAGCGAAAACCGTATTGTTGCTGACTCAACAAGCTACTTTTGGTAAAATAATCATTAAGTCTTACGTGCAGTACCTTTTCAAAGATTTTTGAAAAGTATGTTAGAACTGATATTGGTCTGTAATTAGTAGGGATTTCGCTATCTCCCGACTTAAAAATTTGCACTACTTTAGCGATTTTTAGATTGTCCGGAAGGACACCGTCACATATGATTTCGTTTATAACATTTGATAGAAGCGGTTCCAGTAAGTATTTTGACAATTTCAAAGTGCGCACCGGAATATCATCATGTCCACATGATTTTTTAGACTCTAATCCGTTAATTAGCGTAAGTATTTCTTCAGGAGTGGTTGGTGATAAAAAATTTGAATTTACTTGGCGTGGCAGAAGATATTTTTTTATATGTGTATCAGTAGTTTTAGATGAGCCAGTAGGAGTAAAATTTGCCTGAGCCGAAGTAACAAAGCTATGATTTAATGCATCTGCAATTAATTTTGTGGATGAGTAAATTCGTCCAACAACTTTTAATCTTTGAGGAAAACTAGATGGTTTGGTTTTGCCAAAAATATCATTAATTAATGTCCAAGTTCTTTTTGAGTTTCTGCTGTTTTGGGCAAATTGCTCTTCGTAGTATTTGCGTTTAGCTAATTCCTTGATATGAGTAAGGTGGTTTCGAAATTTTTTGTAACTTTCGAAATCTGTAAGTAGTTTTGATCTTTTGTAAACGCGAAACAAGTAGTCTCTATGTTTGATAGAAGAAATGATCCCTTGTGTTATCCATGGCTTTAATTTGAGTTTATATTCCCTTCTTGTGTATCCGAACAAGCATGTGTGTATCCGTAAGACTTTCCATGGACCTTACAATAAAATCAAATTTTTCATTAACATTCCATTCTGAGTATTGCACCGGTAATGAATCTAAAGTTTCGTGCAGATCGCGATCACACGCAATGACGTACACGTTGCTTGTATCTCTAAAATATCTTTTTTGACATTTCTTTTTAATCGAGCTTTACTCACAGTCAAATAAATTGGATAGTGATCACCAATATCATGCAGCATAATATAGGGCTTTATTTCGGTGGATAAATTATTTGTATATATATGGTCGATACATGACTCTGCTTCATTTACCACTCTGGTTGGTTTATTTATAATTGGGAAGCAGCCAAGACTGCATAAAGCATCTATATACTGTTGTATTCTGCTATCATTTGTTGCATTAAGTAGATTTATGTTAATATCGCCTAATACATAGTATGCATAGTTATTTTTGCAATTTTTGTGATTGTTTCCGAAAGTGATTGAGAAAACTCGACTATGTTGTATTGAGGGGGTCTGTACACCATACCGATTGTTATTTTCGACGTTTTCCTAATAACTCAAACCATATGTTTTCCCATCCATACATTTTGAACTGGAGGTCACGTCGTTGAAGATACTTCAAATTATTTTTTATGTAGGCACCTACACCTCCAACTTGCGTTTGGGAATTTATATTAATGAAATTATAGCCTGGAAATGTGGCTATAATTGAGGTCCCCTTAATTCTGGTTTCCGACAGCGCTATAATATCTGGTGGTTTTGAACATGGAGTCACGATTTCTTCAAGCTTGTCTATATCTTTACACAAAGATCTTATGTTGCAATGTAGCAAGGAGAGATCATGTGACATCAACTTATCAACATGGCTCACAAAGTCAGTATGTGTAGCATACTGTAAGAGAGGTAGCGATAGATCGCTATCAGAGTGGTTGTTGCTACTTGTTAAGCATTCACAGTCAGGAAAAATTCAGCATTGCAATGCTTGCATTCATTCGTCTAGGTGTAGGTGGGAAGCACCCGTTGTACTGCTGCGCCAGCAGCCATATATTCAGAACAGGAAAAGCATTCCAACACATAAAATTAACACAGTTACGTATGCTTTTGCTTCTGGCAGTTTGTTGTTCAAGTATAAGTAGTCGCTTGCATTGAAAGTTTTGTTTCAGAGTTCACAGAAAGTAATATCTCTGCGGTAGAGTTAGTTGTTAAGTATTTTGCCACAGCCCATCTGTTTATAATCAACATCAATTCCGTGCTTGAAGAGAACATCAGGTGAAGTGACGGTGACCCATTTTTCAGATGTCGTAGGCTTAGTTTTTATATTGCCATTTCCAATGGTGGGTTTAAGGTTGGAGGGGCCCGAGGCAAGACTAAGAAGGGCCCCTCTGATGACGTCATCATACTCAGCCAACCGTGATAAGCACTTTTGATCAAGTCAGTTTTTTTTCAGGAAACTGTTAGGTAGCCTACCCGGTATGGACTTATAGGGACCAGATTTCTCTGATTCTAGGAGGTCGTTTTTTTTATTCTAGGGGCCCGATGATAATTTTCTCTTATTCTAGGGACCCGATTTTCAATTCTAGGGACCCGATTCGGGTCCCTAAAACACCTTACAAAAAACCTGGATCAAGCCTAAGATACGGCCGCAGAAGTATACGTTCCTGAGATTACGCCCTGACTGACATAATGCAAAAGGGTGTTCATGATACACAACTTTGAAAAGACTGAAAGTTGGGAAGACAAGGCTGGCAACACATGAACGTTAGGCTATAGCAAGTTGGCATCGTCCCCACTTCTTTTATTTTATCATACACCCCATTTCTCTGCATTCAACATCAGTAAACCACAAAGATTGCCCCTTTGAAAGTTTCACACTTTCCCCCTTTGATAAAACGCTTGGTAGTTGGTATACTGAATTTGTTCACATTCATGTCTTTATGGGAATACATGAAACCATAAGCAACAACCAAGAAGATTTAAAACACTAAATTTGTTTTAAATTTCATCCTTTTAACTACGTCAACATAGCATACAAAAGCATCCAACCTGAGAATTTTTTTGGAAAGCTTTGAGGCTGGATGAGTCAAGGATGCCCTCATCTTGCATTGACACTAGTTGTTTGACAAATGTGCAAACGTAAGAAATAATTCATCATATACCTTATCACAAGCATTTCTAACAAGTAACTTACACAAATGATTATAAATCTGTGCTACGACAAAACGGTGCAAGTTATATTGATTAAGAGCTGGAAAAAAAATTTAACATCGCCTAGCAAGTCTACCTTAAGCCAATCACTTACTAGTCAAGTTTCAAATAACCTGTGACTTCAAGCATGGGCTAAATTCAAACCACCTAAAATATCTGTAGAAAAAATGAATACTTATAATACTCAAAAAATGCCATTTCTGCACCTCATAACAAGAATGAATGTAGCCTTGCTTACTAACAGTCTTTGCAGAACAACAGCAATAATACAAAATTACTTTGTAAACTACGAAGAAAATGTTCTGTAAATTAAACGATGTAGTGTGGTCACTGCTATAACAATTGCATGTTGTCTTATTTTCTGGTGGAAATGTTTACTAAGGTGCAACATCGCAAGAAATTTGTCTAACCTTGTAAACTGAGTAACATAAAAAAGAAATCCTTGGATAAATTTTATGAATGTTTTAAAGCATGTATTTGTCAACTTCATTTGTACAAAACGTGAGTTTTTGTGCATGGCACATCTGATTATGTGCTGGACAGGCATAGTTACTATTAGCAACTTGGGTGCTTTTTGCTTGAAGCTGCACTCATCTCTGTAGGCTCACCAGTATCACTTGCAACAGCAACAAATCTTATCAGGAGACCTTTACTTTTTTCATCAGTCTTTATTCTTTCTTCCTTTTTCCTTTTTTTGCTGCTCCACTTGGATACTTTCTGTTCAACTATTGCATTTTCACAAAATAATCAATAAACCAAATACTTCATTCTCAAAACTATCATCATTTGGTATGAACGATTATCATTTCGTATAAGATATTACCATTTAGTACAGATATTTGCTCTTATTTGGTAGGGTCTTTTCAGAACTTTTTGGAAGAAATTTTAAACCACAATTTTTTCAGGTGTAGAAGTTGGTTGGAAGCTTTTCTTTATTTCCACATTGGAGATGGTGGTGGGGCCCCATTGAAAGTATGGTACTTTCATATTTAAAGTTGTTGTTTGTGCCCCTTAGTAAGCATAGTTCTTGCACATCACAGTTGCTGTTGGTGGCCCCTTTGAATACAAGGTACTTGCACATTACAGTTGCTGTTGGTAGCCCTTTTGAAAGCAAGATACTTGCACATGAAAGTTGCTGTTAGGGTTCCTTGAAAGCAAGGTAATTACACATTACAATTGCTGTTGGGGGCCCTTTTGAAAGCATAGTGCTTCCATATTATAGTTGCTGCTGGTGGCCCTTTTGAAAGCGAGATACTTACACATTAAAGTTGCTGTTGTTTTTTTTAAAGCAAGGTACTTACACATGTTGGGGCCCTTTGAGAGCAAGGTCGTGCCAATTACAATTGCTGTTGGGGACCCCTTTGAAAGCAACGTACTTACACATTACAATTGCTTTTGGCAGTCTCTTTGAAAGCAAGAAATGTTCCATTAAAATTGCTGTTGGGGGTCCTTCTGAAAGCAACATACTTGTACATTGTAACTGCTGTTGTGGCCCCTTTGAAAGCAAGGTACTTACACATTACAATTGCTGTTGGGGGCCCCTTTGACACATTACAATTGCTGTTGGGGGCCCCTGTGAAAGCAAGGAATTTTACATTACAGTTGCTGTTGGAGTCCCTTTGAAAGTAAAGTATTTAGCATTACAATTGCTGTTGGGGTCAGCTGTGAAAGCAAGGTGTTAACACAACACAGTTGTTGTTGGTGGCCCCTTCAATGAAGTTTAAAAGCAAAATACTTGCATATTTCAGTGGCTGTTGGGGGGCCCTTTGAAAGAAGATTACCTTCAAATTGCAGTTGATGTTGGGGGGCCCTTTGAAAGCAAAGTACCTGCACATTACAGTTTCTGTAGAGGTGCCCTTCGAAAGTGGAGTGCTTGCTTAAGATTTGCTTTGTACCACATTATGTGAGTCGATAATAAGTTTTTCACCAAAATTAAGGAAAATTTATGCGCGTAACACCTCAAGGGGGTCCCCAAAGAGGGGGGCCCGAGGCAAGTGCCTCGCTCGCCTCCCTGTAAACACACCACTGACCATTTCGAGTGTAGCAAGAGGTAAACGTA
>Ga0210059_1002251_pt1 | contig 30028 bp, 14 predicted proteins | sample Ectturendosymbi2_FD_188042 | JGI IMG/M metagenome (GOLD analysis project Ga0210059, IMG submission 188042) | Ecteinascidia turbinata endosymbiont from Florida, USA - Sample 2 (SPAdes) (version 2) | ecosystem: Host-associated > Tunicates > Ascidians > Unclassified | place: Key West, Florida...
TATAATCTCCACCGATTAAATAGTCATAATTGTTGTTTTGAAGGTGGGTGACAAGTTTAACAAATTCATCCTGGAAGGGTTGAAATGCATATGTTGGGTGGCGATAAATAACGCCAGTAATGAAAGGTTTGCCAGATGAGGTTGGGATTTCAATAAACAGGCTTTCGCAACCAGCATTGTTGAGATTTAGGTCATTTCGTGGTTGGTAAGCTAGGTTAGAAGTAATGTAAAGACCTACTCCACCTGAATTGGTTTGTGAAGGATTATGAATGAAATTGAAGCCAGGGATGTCAACATTTAAAATGTGATTTGCTAATCATACTCTTGTATTGTACGCAGTCCCGGGGCTTTGGTGGGCTTAGCCTCCCGCAAACAAAGCTTCACAAACCCCCCCATCGAAATATAAAACATTTAAATCAGTGGAGTTGTGTCAAGTTTAGAATGTCAAGCCCCCCCGCACAAACCCTATTGAAGACTCTCTGGCGACGGTTCTGGTTGTATGATTGTGTCTGTGGTATCGAACACGAGTCTGTAAATGAATTATTATATTCATAGGCGGATCCAGGGGAGGGGCTAAGGGAGCTGAAGCCCCCCCTAAATTTTTTCAGATACGATTTTTGATCGTTGGTTCCCGTGTAGTTAACTGCAGGCTAGATTAGAGATTAGAGCGCTCAGTGACAGCGTAAATTCCAAAACAGCAAACTTAACCGTGAAACGTAGTCTTCATGTCTGGTAGGCTGAAAATGAAGCGCGCTAGATTAGCTGTAGGCTATTGCTAAAGATGACTACTAATTAGCATCAGATCTGCCAGCAGGGTGTAGTGGGTGGAAACGACGTTCCCAAACCTTTCTGCACTAGTCACGTTACTTGAAGACTTAGATTTTTCATTTCAATTTCTACGTGTAGCGCCTGGAGCATCTTAAATGAATAAACGACAAGTTATCTCGTGTATAGCACCGTAGCACTAAAGTGAAACAGGAAGATCCAGTGTGAAATTCTTGTAGGCGAATCAGTCTTCCTTTATGTTTGGTGTGGGAACGCCGTTCCCCCACCTCTTTTTTGAGCAATACATCCCTGCCTGCCAGCAACAATTTTTCAACAAAAATTCAGCTCAGCACGAAATCGGATGCTTGTTTATCAACCAATATTCTGCTGTCTCTAATAATTTTTTTCAACCTACTGCACAGCATTTCTAAAATTGCGTTACCGCGATATAGTCGCGTTTCGTACAAAAAACTGAATGGATGAGAATGTGGTTATTGACTCACTGCAAACTTCACTTTCCCGCTGTGACGTAGAAAAATATTGTCTGATCATTTGCAATGCCCTTGTGATGCAATAAACACCTTCCAAGACAAGGTGCCAGCATAATTATTGCTTTCGAGTTTTTTGGTATGTTCGTCTCTGCGCGCACCCCAAGCGTTTCTTCGGGGGAGGGAAAAGTTTTGCTTGTTTTCAAAATAATTTACCTTCATTTCGATCTTCAAAGCTATTTTCTGTTGTCAAATAACTTCGATAACAACAGCATTTTGTTTTAAATATTTTGTGATTGATAGTTTGCCACTGATGGGCAGGTATTTTTGAAAACAAATTTTGCCATCTTGGCTAGGCAGTCATGATGTGCACTGAGCAGGACGTACCAAGGTTAGATGGCGCCTGAGGCAAAATACAAGTTTGCCGCCCTCATGTTCGAACCTGAGGTCTTTCGGAAGCAAATGTGCTGTTTTGAAAAAAGTGCTTATAACGTTGTTGGGGCTTTCTGGTCCCTCCGCAGTGATTTGGCGCCCGGGGAATTGTGCCCTCTTGCCCCCCTCGTTACGTCTCCGGTGTTATGCAATGAAAATCGGAAGGTTTTTCGAAAGTAAACAAATTTTCAAGTCCGAACGTCATGAACATCTGCAAGTTTCGAATACAATAAGGCATGGATCTTGCACAGACTGGCAACCAAGATTATTCGCGGCATTGCAGGTTTCTTCGTGTAGTTTTGTTTCACTTCTATGCCTGCCCCACACGTTTTTTCGGCGTGGTCCTGTGTTTGTTTTGCGAATAATAATACTTTTCGGACATTCAACAAGTTGTTTTTTAAAGTTAGATAAGTTTGAGAAAAATTTCTGAATTGTTTTGAAGACCGCTTCTGCTCCGAAACTTTTTTCATTTTGTTTTTAATTTCTCATATAGTGCTAAAAATATTCTAACCACACCGAATTCCTTCATTTAAATTTGATCCACTCATCTGTGCACACAGGCATGTACTTTCACCTGTACATTTTCTTCACTGTGTTCTACGTTCGTTCGTTTTTTTTCATTGTGCTTATTTGATCTCCAACTGTTGTTTTTCAACACTTTTCAAAAAGTGATAAACAGGGTTGGTTGACCAGATGACCGCCATGGTCCTTCACCAATCCTATATGACACAGCGCCCCTCTGTTTACACTGATCAGCTATTGTGCCATTGTGTTTTCATTTGCTCTAATGTTCGCTAATGGTTGGTTTACTTCATGCGATGGCTTTTTATGGTGCTTCTGCTTGTTGGCTGAGTCATATGAACCTTAAACCATCACCATCACCATTAAGGAAACGTCCCAGTAAGCCTGGGTTATGATGAGAATGCGATTTGGCCAAAGTGTATATGATTATTAACCGTGTTTGTTAAAAAAGTTACCTGAGCAGTTGGATCTTCACTGCTATGCAGTCATTACATCCGGGTGAACTCGTCCTTGAGCCCCCCCCCCCTTAAAAAAATTCTGGATCTGCCTACGATATTATTATGTTTATCAGGAAAATTGCTTCGAAATAAGACTTCATAGCCTAACTTAGAGCATTACCAAAACATTGTTTCATAGGCAAAAATTTCACAGTCCGTTATCATCTGCTTTATAATTTTTGGTTCGTAATTTGAGTAAAACAATGAGCTAAGTGTTCTCTATTATAGAAACGCTGGCAATATGACTGTTACGCGACGCTAGTAAATTAATTACAGGTAGCCGTAACTTGTTTTGTAAAACGTGCTTTCAGGCAGTTCGAGTGTTTCGCTGTGCATTGTGAGTATAGCCTAATTGTAGTTTGTTCCATTGACTTGTGACAGAGTAAACAGAATAGTAAGAGTAACTTAAGAGCGGTGGGAGGCGAGTAAGTCCAACCACTCCCAACTTGCTAAACTAAGGTGTGCAAAAAATATTTTTCGCCACCTGGTTTTTGAGGCTTGCTAAGAAGTTATTCTTTTGTAGAGATCACGCCAGGCCCATAAGCACAGGGCTTGGTTCAATGGGGCTTTCGGGGGCAGTGCCCCCCAAATTGTTTTGAGCTAAAAAAAATTTGCTTTCAACATATAATAAAAAAAAGTTTTACCCCATCCTAAAAATGGAATTCGCCTCCCAAACGTTAAAACCTGGTTACAGGCCTCGATCACGAAAGTGGTATTGCACAGAAAGTGAAAACGCATGGGCTTCCGCAGGGGGAGGCCAAAACGGGTATTTGCTCCTTCCTGGAAATTGGGACTAAGAACCAAAAATTTCTAATAAACCTGAAATCAGCAGCTTTATTCCAATTAATTTATTTAATTATTGCAATGACAGTTCATTTGCCGGTATGAAACTCAAGCTGCACACGAGCCAGGTTCACAGTCCTGGTGTAATGCAGTGATGAGAGCTTGTGTCCGCTCCTAAAGTAGTTTGCGAAGCTTACGTGCGGATTGTTCTGCTGTTGGTCTTTGTTGTGTAACAATAACATGGCAGCAAATCTTGAAAGGTTTACTTCAAGTTTCGGTAGCTGGCATTTTGCCGCATGTAACTGTTGAACGCAAATATCTTGGCAGGTAACGCAACGAGACAGTAACTGCTGATTATAGTTTGCATAAAGAAGCATCATTAAACCCATAGCAAAGGTTCTACAAGTTTGAAAAGTCCATTGTTAGTGTGAGACGAACCCTCGCCAGAAAGTTTTCAATAGGGGGATGTGGGTTTGTGCGCGGGGGTTGACACTCTAAAAATTGACAAAAACTCAACTGATTCATAGTGTTTCGTGTTTCAATTTGGGGGGCGGTTGGAGCTTTGTTTCGGGGGGCTAAGCCCTCAAAAGCATCCCCGTGGCGACGGGACTGGTGTGACCAATGTACCTGAATGAACAGCTTTAATCAAACAACGCTTATGCACGCTTTTTTTTCACACAGTACATAAAAGTACGTGGCTTGTTAGAATACAACTAGGCAGGCTTGTGGGTATACGTATTAATCGTTTATTACTTTGCGAGGAGTGAAAGCGTGACTTCAATCGACAATGTCAGATGAACGCTTGCCCAGTTTAGATATTGCGAGCGTTCACAGTGAAAAAAATCAGCGAAGACAAACAAGGTGTCATTTAAACTTGAAGGGTGCTTGATCGCTTTGGACGAGACCTCTTGTTTTTAAGCGACAATGCCAAGTCTTGAGAGGTTAAATAAAGTCATGATTTCGGGTTTCGTTAACGACCATGGCGTGGGAAAATTACGGCCAGCGAGCAGCATTTTGTGCGGCCCGCAGGGCAGTCACACGTACATAGATAGTACACATTTCGAGTCTATGTTAAAGTAATTTTATCGATTAGAATTATCGAGATTTTATTGTCTATGTGTACTACAGCAATAGTTGTAATAAACATACTTTTATCATTAGTTCATATTTTGAAACGTAAATTGTAACTGAAGCAGACAAACGCAACAAATGCGGTCCCCAGTAGCAATAAAGTTTTCAACGTGGCCCTCCCCCCTCTGTAGAAAATGTTTTCCCACCCCTTGTGTAAATTATCGTAACATACCTGGCCATTGTTCCCAACAAAGCGCATTATTGCACCTGTTGCCGCAACATGGACATCGGAAGGGTTTTTCCCCAGGGGGCCAATTGTGGAATTTTCCAGGGGTAGCCCAAAAGATCTTTCCACAAGGGGCCAAAAGTGCTGAAATTTCGTTTTACCCTCTCGAAACCAAAATATTAACCTTTCTTTGCTAAAGATATAATAGGAAAATGTCAAATTTCAACATCCAGGGGGAGCCTTAGTCTTCCCATCATCCCTTCCGATACCCGTGAACATTATCTTTGGGGCGTGGAAAGGGTAAAGCGTTTTGTTAACGTCCACTTGCACTGCATCATCAGCAATTTGAAAATATGAGCAAAATGTCGATGTTGCCCTCCCCTGGAAATAATTCCGCGGACGCCCATCGTGAAACGGCTTTTTGCCATATAACTAGCATAAGCACCGAGGCGGATCCAGGGGGACGATCGCCCCCCCTAAAACTTACGAAAGTAACTTTATTAACCGTAATTTTGTATGATTCGGAAAACAGCATTCACTTAAAAGGCCATTTTGTCGTCCATTGTTTTGTCACAGCAATGTTGTGGAGTATACTTCATCTCTTAACTTACAGTAGCCTTCTCCTATCTCGAAGTAAACACCAACATTGTTACAAGCCCATGCAGAGAATTTAACGCATTTTACTAAAATCATTGCACTTGCAGCAAATCAAATCAGACGTAAAACACAGAGCAGTGAACTGGGCGAGCGGAGGAATTTCTTAAGCGCGGCTGTTGAGCAATGAAGCGTGAACATCTGTGTAATTGGACAACTGCTGCAACAATCCTGTTGCAGGATGGAAGGAGGCTGGTTTCATCAAAAAACAAAATATTAAAAGTAAGACACCGCAACTACAACGTTTTTAAAACCAGCCATAACTTCACTCGGCAATATCATTAACCTACATCAAAATCCGCATGAATGCATGAAGTACCTGTACGTTCTAGCAGCTGAAGTAACAGTCGTTCTGAACGACCATTTGCTGGACAATTAACATTTTGTTCGATGAGATAACAAGCGCGGGATGCAGGTCGTACACAACGCAGTGCAACAAAAAGTAGATCGCACAAACAACTTGGTACAATTCATTATCACAAGCGAGGAAACCTCATACGCGTTAAGTTCAGGCGAAACAGCGGTTAGTGCCCAATCACTGGCGGACCCGTCGATTTAGGGATGAAGGCATAAAGGTGGCGCCAAAAAAACTTGGCAAATTTCAGGTTTTGCACCGCTAGTTACAGATTTACTCAATCTCCAGACAAAACCAGTGACGCTCAATACTTTCTGCAACTTTTCATGAGAAACAAAAGCGAAGTCGTGAGCAATGCAGTGGTTTGCATGGGGGGAGGAAACCGCCATCCTGGACCCTCGCATTGTTATCCACAATATCAAAACAATCGCGTTGACGTCATTCACAGCACGATTATAGAAATTAGATATTAAAAATGAATGGCTTTTGTGTTTAATTTGGAAAAGATCTGCGAACCGGATTAAAGAGCTTAACGAATCGACGTTGGTGCCTTTCCTCTTAAACCAGGAAGGCTTCAGGTGTTTGCAGATGTCTGTATCGAATGAACCCAAACAAGATTCTTTGAGTCTCAAATAGAATTATCTCTGCGTGATAACGGAAAAAATGCAGCAGAAATGCGAAAAACACGTCTCATTGGGGCTCGGATGTTTGGAAAAAATACTACTTGACAAAATATACGCGAGTAACGATGTTATGCGCACGAGTTGGATCCAAGTGGTCATGACCGCAATTTGTTTCAGATCATAGCAGCTCACCTTTCACGAGTAAACTGCTTGGCGATGAAGTTGCGTGAGACGCACCTTGCCGTCCATTGAACCACTGGCACAAAGAAGAGGTTCAGAAGTGGAGACCCACTCAAGGCACAGCACCGGGGCCCGATGGCCAGTCAGCAGCAGCAACTTCTGCAGCGACGAGTTTCTTGGTTCGATGCGGTAGAGAACAGCTGTGTTGCGGTCGCATGTCAATATCTGGTTGCCGCTGACGGTGAACAGCTGTCCACCTCGTGGCTGGTGCACTTGTTTGTAGCCACCAAACCCAGAGACCTCGAACGGTCCGGCAGCTTGTGGATGGATAGGCAGGTCGGTAACTTTAGACTGCGTCGAGATGTTCCAAACAACTAAACTACCGTCCGTCGCAATGCTGTAAACATGGAAGCCGTCGTCAGAGAACTGCATCGTGCAAACCGAGGTTTGATGGAGCTTCCGTCGAACTATGGCTTTGAAATTGGCTGTATTGTATAGACTGACGTTTCCTTTGCTATCCCCACAAGCAAGCAAACTACCTTGCGGGTTGAAGCAAATGCATTCCACGCGAGCATCATCGGCCTGTACTGACTTAGCAAGTACTACTTGTGTTTCCGACGCGTTCCACACCAGCAGCTTACTCGCCGGCGTTGCGACTGTGTCCAGGTCGGGGTTAGAGCAGGATATTGTGAACGAATTATTGTTTGGCTGGAACTTAATTTGACTGATGGCACTGTGTTGGTTCGTGTTGATATCTTGCACTGTCTGCTTGCTTGCTGCATCGTATAATCTCAGCAAACCATTTGACGAACCGAGAATGAGCAGATTTTCGTTCATACGAGACCACTCTAGTGACTGGAAGGAAGATCTGGACATTATGGTCGCCAGAGTCCGGAGCTCATCTTCGGAATCCTTCTGCCATATTTTCACAACTCCATCTGCGTCGCAACTTGCACAAGTCAGTCCATTGAAAGATGAACGGCATTGAACGATTACCGAGCGGTGTTCATCGTACTGGTGCACAGAAGCTGAAGTCCACACATTGAGATCAAGGCCGCGATCCGTGCCTGGAATTTCCATCGTAACTTGATTAGAACCAGATACGATTGATGCGCCGCTGTGCATAGATTCAATGATTGGAAGATTATTGCCTGTGTCAATGGCACTTCCTGCTGTTGCAAGTGATAACGTGTCTTTGGAAATCGTAACTGGTGGTGAATCGGAGAACTGTTGCTGATTCACTTTGGTTGATGACTGTCGGGCCGAGTGGATGGCGGTGTTCGAACCAACAACCTCACCGTCAACAGATACTGCAGATTTGCTCGATTTGCTGCTGCTCTTATCACCAAACAATTCCTTTCGTTGAAGCTGGTACCCCGACAATTTCTTGGACCTGAACGATTGTCCTTCGTTGGATGAAGACAAATTTCGTGAAGCATCGTTGGTTGTCGCCGAAGCCTTCGTGGAAATGCTCCGTGACATCGTAGGACTTCCTTTCTGAGCCTGCTTCCCCACCGCGCCTGTCTGATTGGCTGGTTCCTCGTTCGGTTGTGGCTTTGATGCAGTTTTGGGGATAGCTTGTTGAGCTTTTTGTTTATTTGAATTACTTTTGAGAGATGGGAAACTAAACGGCAACTTCTTTTTCTGTTGTGGTACTGGTTCAGGCTTTGGTGCTTGAAAAACCCCTGGTGTTCCTAAATACTTGACGTAGCTTGCAGGTTCTTGTGGTTTGGTTTCTTCATCATTTAAACCTGCAAGCTTTTTCTTAAGAGTTTCATTTTCTGTTTTCAACTTTTGAATCATCTGCTTATCTTTATTAAGTTCTTTTAGAAGGTCAGGAGGATTTAAAGCAGCAAAAGAAACTGAAAGAAAATTATATAATGAAACCATGAAAGTGTCAGACCATTGCTTCTGGAAATACATGGCAAAAGGTTTGCTACTTTCAGGATGAGAAAGAAATGGCATTGCAAACCATTCTTTCCACTCAGGCACACCATGTAATTCTGGTGTCATCTTTTCATAAAAATCCATGCATTCCTTTCGCTTTCCATTTTGCATGCATGTCACAACATACAAACGGAACAAACTTGTTTGCATCTTCCGCACTGTGGCTTCATACTTCGGGTCAAAACGACAAAATATTCTCGATTCCAAATGGCTCCAGTAGGCACGGAGAGCATCAATATCATAATTGTTAATGCAGGAATGAATGTACTGGACGATCTTATCAATACGAAAACCTTTATCTTTATCCGCTTTCAGATCAGAATCAAAGCTTTTCAAAGCATTGTAAAATCCCCTCTTCAGCAAATAATCCTTAACTAGCCCATCAAAGAATCTTACTCCATTTATCCATGACATTGCCTAACATTGTTGCCAACAACATGCAAAAATAGTGCTATGGTATTAACAGCAGTCGCTACTTTCAGCAAGAATGTAGAATTTTAAAAACGGTATGGTGTCACTGCGCAATGAAGTAGTGATAACTTGTAAAAAATGCTTTATTCGAGTTACCAACCAGCTTCTTGAGAATTTACAATTGCCACAATGTTTCTGTCAAACATAACTATAAACACTATACTGCCATCATTGCCATACTGTTTGCACTTCAAAACTATCTAACAGAACACCAGTTTCAATTAGTTTAGCCTATATACAAGTGTGTTGCTTTGTGTAAGTTTAATACCTGGCTTTATTTGTCTACCTTTGCTTAGATATACACCCACCACTGAAGATCTGCTTGAACATACTTTGCAAACTTTAATTCATTAGAAATTAAAAATGTGTTTAAGAAAGCAATTACGGTATTTCTAACTGCAGAACCAGCCAACAGTATCTGTTGTCAAAAAAACATTCAAAAAAGTAAAATATAAACGTTTTCAATTACAACAGCAACAAAAACTATGCTGATATTTCAACCCACCAAACAAAAAATCTTTATTGGGGCAAATGACAGGTTTCAAGAGCAAAACAACCTTTTTTTCTGTTCTTGAAAACCTAACCAGCAGAATAAAAAGTTTATACAGAAATACAGTTCCTGGAATCCAAAAGTGAATGGTGCAGAGTAAACTGCACACAGTAGTGATCATGGCAAGACCAGTGTTGCCACTCTGTTATTATGGAAAAGCACTAGATTTGATGATAAAAAACATTAAATTCACAAAAAAAACACTAGATCACAAATACGTTAGCTGTGAAAGCAAAAAGCTAACTTGCACTCAATGAAAATGGCCAGAAAATGTGTTGCAATGCAAACAGAGACATTTCAAAAACAGCGACAAAGAAAATGGGAGATACCGTAGCAGAAACGCTTGTATTTGTAGCCTATATACAGGTCACTGAAAATTTTAACAAACGACCACAGTGGCTTTGTAGTGGTTTAACTCGAAACGAATTATTATGCTCTAGAAATTTAGCAAATTACAATTCCACAAAAACAAGGTCTCAGTTATAGTTACAATTAAACAAAATTGTGTAATTAAATACATTCAGCTCACTCATAAAAAACATTAGATAGCTATGAAAAACCACTAGAACACTAGATGAAATGCAAAAAGACTAGATCTATTGGAAAAACACTAGGAGTAGTGCCACTGGGGAAGACTTGTTATATCGAATCTATTAGTAAGAACAGTCATATTGCTGGTGCTAGTAATACCATTGATAATATTATTAGTAGTAAGATCAGTATAGCAATACAATTTACAAATACAGTTGAATTTGTCTAATTCATCATCAGTCAAATCATCAATTCACTCAATTTGTTACTTCTAATTTGCCATCGTCTAATTCGTCACCTCTTTCTATCCCTTAGAAGTGTTTTGGTCAGCTAATACACCATTTGCAGTTTTGCTTTTGATGTCTAAGCAGCTACTTTAACATACTATGAGAATTCAAACAAATTAAGGATCTTTATCTGAGAATTGTTTCACCTTGCATTTTGTTTATTGAATTTATACACAAGGTGCAAAGCATGACTCGACTCCCCATTGAGAGAATACAGAAAGTCTTTGAAGTTTATTAAAGATTTAAAAGGTGTTAGATTAAACCTAAGAGTCTAGATAGAGTATGAGGAATTAATTGTTGTATTCAAACATAACGTCATGAACTAGTGTTTTACCGCAAATATAAGCGCTATGTATATGAGTTACTATGATAAAGTATACGAGCTTCTATGATAGAGTTTTCACTAGAGATCGACCGATATATCGGCCGACATTTGGGTTTTACCGATATATCGGTATCGGCCAAAACGGCCAATATTATCGGCCTCAATAGGAGTTGACAAAACGCTGTTATATTCCTCACGCATCCACACAACTTGCGCAAGAAAGCACAACGAAGCAAGTCAAGACAGTTATCTTACAACAACGTTAGCAGGTGCGGTTTCATAAACAAGCAGACAAGATTAACCATGGAGCGTGCGTTGGCCATAACAACCGAAACAAAAGCATCATCAGGAAGTTTCGCAATGCTTGAAGCTACCACGTGCAGGTGTTGTGTACGAATAAACTCCGGTTATACTTTCGGAAGTTTTCGCAGCACGAAAAGTTTGACTGGTACTTAAGGTGCAGAAGTCCAATCGATGCCTAGTTTAGCGCAAATTAATTTAAAAAAGCTTGCATGAAAAATGCATTGCGTTATGTTAAGCAACACTCATGGCGTTGTGAATATGATTACAAATGCAATCGTTACTCATTAGTGACAACAACTGTCGCTATGAAGCAGTTGCAAGTAACTTCTTAAAAGGATTCTAATTTTCCTAACTTAATGTATTAGGCTATAAGCGCGCTGGTTTATACTGTACGCAAGCTAAAACATCATGTTCGTGGATTAACTTAATCGACATTTTCCACTGTTGCAACCTCTCCGGTGGTGTTGCGTTGATTGTGTGATTCACCACGAATGGGATGTGCATGAAGAACAACCCCATGCATATATGTGGCGCGAACAAGCCATAATAGAGTGATCATGGCATGTGAACTCTATTGTTGCTGCTGCCACAGTGCGAAGCTTTGCATATATGCCGCTCGGGATTTCCAATCGCAACAGAACTACTGAGAATTGACAAATCAGTTGAGGTATTTCATTTCATACCAATGCCAGTACTTCAGTTGCAGCAACTAATGGAACTAGTTTTTCTTTTTAGAGACATGCAGTTATTTAATGTTACATTACATCAAAATTCCAAATTTGGTTCTTAACAACTTGGATTGACTTTTCAAATTGAAAACCCACACTGAGTTGCAGAAGAGTCTGAAAGGTTAATTTGTGAAATATATACAAAAACAAAATTTTACAAGATTTATGTAGTAACTGTTAACAAACATAGTCATACTATCAATGACCAAAAAAGTTACTGCTGTTTTGCAAATATTTTCATTTTTGGCAATGGTTAATTAAATACAGTGTTGTACTAATTTTAACCTCCCTAACTTGATGCTCCATTTTGTACTTCCTTCCTTTTCATTGTTCAGCATCTTTCAACTTTCAAGCACTGTTTTTGCTTTTTCAGGTTTAAACACTGTAGGCAGTTCTCTTACATTCAGCGTTGTTCTTATTGCTTTGTTATTTTAAGATTCTTTTTTTATTCATGGCACTGTGTTTATTCATTGTAAACAGTGTATACCATGCTAACAAGTTAGGCTAATCAAGTATTGAAATTGCTGCAATTTCAAAAATTCTAGCTTATAAATCCTGATTATTAAGGTTTTGAAAAGAAGGTAAGGCATAAAATACATCATATCTTTGATAATGAAGCAGAAAACAAGATTTAAAAATTTTGGAAATATCGGTATCGGCCGATATAGCGGTATCGGCCTCAAAAAAGCCATATCGGTCAATCTCTAGTTTTCACCTGTTTGCATAATTTGTCACTTCGCCTAATTCATCACTTTTTTCTAATCCCATTGAGGTGATGAATTAGACAAATTCTACTTTACTGTGAACGACTGACCAACAAAAAAATGTATTGAGTGCCAAAGATATTTCAATGGTTTGTTTCTTTGAATTTTGGGCTGCTGAATCAAAAAATGACAAGCACTTGGCTCTAGTTTAAGATATCAATACTTCTTACTTGACAAGAGATTGGTTGATTTGTTTCATATGACTCAGCTGATAAACAGAAACAATATAAAGAGCTATCATGCAAAAAAGTAACCAATAGTCAGTGAACATTAGAATAAATGAAAACACAATGAAAAAATACCTGGTTAATGCAAGCCAAGGGTCTCAAACTATGAAGACATATAATGTAACCCAGGCGCCACCTTATAACACTGACACAACAATGGCGGTACCTGAATCTTACTATGAAGAGCTTTTACATCTTATTTCCTGTGAAAGGTATCATGAGTTACAGGCAAATCATTTCTAGCTATATCTACATTCATTTATAAGGAATTTGTTTACTTGTTAGCCAAGCACTGTTAGCATGTTCATTGCTGGCGTATGGATATATCGTACTAGGAAATCAGCCTGAAATCAAGCATGTATATTTCATGTGTCTTAGCAATGGCATAACTCCTCAGCCGATTGCACTGGAGAGCTGTTCAAACCCTCAGAAGACTCTGCAAGTCTTGGAGTCTGCAATGAAAAAAATTTTGTTTTTTTTGTGAATGACGTCATAAGTAAGGTACGTTTTTGGCCATTCTGGCTCATGTTACCTGGCCTAGGGCCCAACCTCTAGACCAGGGTTGACGAACCTATTTGCTATCACAGGCCACTTTGTCAGTTACCGCTGAGTAAGCGGGCCGCACAACTTTTAAGTCAGACCATGAACCTGTTAAACCTGTTAAAAACGAAAAAAATTGTTCATCAACAGAAACAAACAAAAGTAATAAAAACTGAATGCTTCACGGGCCGCATGTTTGTCACCTCTGTTCTAGACAAAAGTATGTTGTTCCAGTTTTCACTGAAAACTAGGCTAGAATCCAAGTCTTTTGAGCCCTTGATTAACTTTCTAGCGTTTCTGGTTTTGAAAATTATGGCCTAAAATAAACAAAATAATTAATTATCTAATTAGTGGATTAATTACTTACTTTGTTGTTTTAGGTAATAACTTTTGTACCCGGAAACCCAACAAGTTATCCAAAATATCGAAAGACTTAGCCCAATAAAAACTTGAGCAAAATACTGCCATCTAACAGTGGTTTTCAACCTTTTTCATGCAGCGACCCATTTTGCAACCCAATTTAACCTAACAACCCGTTCCAAATTTCCAGTCATGCATATGAAATGCAGTTGTGTTTGCACAATGGAAAATCACAATGACTTAAAAATAACGTATGATATCACCATGTTGAACAAAGACTCATTTATTGAAATGATACATATGTCAGCATCGTTGAGAGAGACCCGTGCTGTATACAAAATCACTCCACAGCACAACTCATTGAAAACTAGATTAACTTTTTAATTAGGTACGCCAATCATATATCTAATTTACAAACACAGCATATTCTTAAGTCACAAAGTTACTTGTGCGTTGCCAAACGCAACAGTACTGCAATGGTCGTAATCACACTTGAAACAATTTTGAATGAAAACGCAGGGTATCATTTTTTTCCAGGTGAGGTTATTTTTTTGGTTAAGACAAAAAGTGGTTCCATATACGAAATATAAAAGAGAATTATGCATATAATTTATCAAAAGCACTCGCAACCCCCAGAAAAATGGCAAAAAAAACAGGGGGGTCATGACCCCTAGGATGAAAACTACTGATCTAGCGGTTTGGGCCTAGGGCCAGATGAAGTGGGCCAAAAAGGCCTAAAACTATTCCACTTATGATGCCATTCACAAAAAAATGTGAAAATGAAAACAAAGTTTTCATTGCAGATTTGAAAACTTGCCGAGTCTTTTGAGGGTTTGAATAGTTCTCTAGCACAATCGGCAGTGGAGTTATGCCCATGCAAAGACACATGCAAACTGCTAGATTTAGGCTGAAATCATACCGGCTTCCAAAGTGTTAACCTTTTAAGTCCCGCGAAAGCCACATTTCTTGCAGAGCTTTGCAATCCTATAACTCACCAGGCGATTGAGCTAGAGAGCTGTTCAAACCCTCTACGGATTCAGCAAGTGTTGTAGTCGAAAGCGAAAAATTTTTTTTTTGTTTTCAGAGGGGGTTTTTCAGGGGGAATGCCACAAGCAGGGGGGTTTTTGGCTACCTTTACCTGACCCCAACTCATTGGGCCATTATTATGGCTCAAGATTTTTTCGGAAACTAGGCCAAAATCCGCATCTTTAGAGCCCTTGAATGACTTCCTAGCATATCTGTAGCTGAAATTATGGCCAAAAAAACAAAATTGGTGAAAATTTCTGCACCCACCAACCCCAATTTGGTTGGAACACACCTTTTTTCTAAATGGTCATCGCTTGCCAGCGGATCGAGCTAGAGAGCTGTTCAAATCCGCTCTGAATGGGGAAAGACTTATAGTTTAGGCTGAAAAAAACTTCTCACCATGCGATTTCGGCCTTTCTGGCTATGTTTACAAAACCACAGGTTGTTTTGACATGTTTTGTCAGGTTTCTCTAAACAATCCGTGACGTCAACGGATCTGAGCAACCCATCCACCGAGAGAGACCGGTTGCGACCCAGCACCCCCCTGCGTAACTGTGTTGATCATCTAGCAGCTCCTTCCCACATATATCCACCACCACGAGTTGAAACTGGACAGTAACAAAGCTAATTCAACTGCTGAGGGGCATCGACTCGACAACCTTCCAGTTCCTTCAATGCCCTGGCGTCCGTGCACTAATTTGTGTTTTTTCTAGCTGGATATTAATTATCGCCAAATAAAATCAACTCAATGGCCCGTGGGAGTGCATGAATCGAGCAGAATCAGCAGTGTGAAACCTCGCGAGATTTAAATGCATTCTAGGCTATAGTACGAGGTTTTAGAGCAGTGGCTCCCAACTGGTGGGCCACAGGCAGTTTTTAGGTGGGCCACGGCACCATTTCATATTTTGACATGTTCAAATTCACTGAGAGGTGGTATGAAGCACCTCTCGTGAACCTGAAATATCGCTGCGAACGCAATGTCGTTAAGCCAATTTTGGGTCAAGCTTTTCCTCTGTGTGTTTTGCATTGCCAAACATTAGGCTAGATTGAGAATTTATGATAGTAAGCTCAGATGCACACAACAAGCAGTATCCAACTTACAGGAGATGCAGTGCGCAACTCAGGTGCATGCATCAAGCAGTATGTAACAATTACAATCAATTCTCAGCGATCAAGGAAAAAAGAAATAGTATCCAGTCTTGAAAATAACCATTTGATTTTCCGCTTGGCGTATTATGTTGACATATTTCAATAACTCAATAAAGTTAATCTGAAACTACAATGAAGAGGAAGGACAATCGTCAATTTCAATGACACACTCAGCGCATTCGTGGAAAAAACTTGAAAATTGCAAACGAAAAGCTCAAGCAAGAAATTTTTCTATGTTCGAGATTTTGCCACGGCAGCTGGTGATGAAGTGAATGCTGATATAGCATCGGAAGTTGTTCAACACTTTGGGAGGGCTTCGTGAGGATTTTGTGCTGTACTTTTCCGAAATCATCAAAACAACATGGATTTGGTGAAAAATCTTTTCATTGTTCCTGTCGAGAATGTTGCAGTATGCATACAAGATGATCTAGCTTTCAAACAATTCTGGGGCAAAATACGTTTTTGAAACTAACACAATTTGCGATTTTCAGCTGTAAAGCATGACAGGTGCCGTAAGGATGTTTTCCAAGGAGGGGCCACTACATGGATTTTTACAAAATTTTTTCTAGGGGAGGTCAAAAGTGGTGAAATTTGTTTTTTCCTACTCGAAACTAAGAAAACAACCTTTTGTGCTGAAAATTTCAAAATCCAAGAGGGCTAGGGCCCTCTCTTCCGACGCCCATGTCTAATAGTTATCCAAGTGTTTGAAAAGAATCTCTCAAGCAGTTACATCTCTTCCCCAGCACATATTTCTGTGATCTGGATTCTCTATCCTTCTGCACGTGAAAAAAAAAGATCGAAATCTATTCGACCTTGCTCCAAAAAACAGCATTAGATGCCCTCTTTCCGCAACCCAACCAAGACTTGAAAACCTGGTCAAAAACGTCACACAAGAGCAAAAATCACACTGAAGTTTATCTCGCTATCTGCTCACTGTTGCTGATGCTAAAATTAAATAAAATTCGATGTTTTATCGTAAAGCACATACTTTGTTTGCTCATATTTGTAACTAAATGAAAACTGTGAAAAGATATTTCTATTATTCTGTGATGGTGGGCCACAACGTTCTGCTGAAAGCAACAAGTGGGCCACGGCATAAAAAAGGTTGGGAACCACTGTTTTAGAGGGTTTGATGGACTTTTTAGCATTTCTGGTTGAATAGTTATGGCAAAAATGGTAGAATGTTAATTAGGGAAATCCCCTGAAGGCCCTTGAGAATTCCTGACATATATGGAATATTTTTGGCAAACTTTTGAACCAGAAACGCTAGAAACTTGATCAAGGGCTCTAAAAATGTGTATTTTAGCCTAGAATCCAAAAATACTGTGAGCCACAATATTGGCACGTGGGATCGGATGATGACGTCATATAATTAACCAAAAAACAGACTCCCATTGGCCCAAAACCCCCCATCCAAATTGAAAAAAAAAAATTTTATTCTAAATTACATGCCGCCGCCAGTCATTACAGGGTTTAAACAGCTCTCTAGCTCAATCTGCTGCCGAGTTATGGCTGGCCAAAGTTTGCCCTGAAAGCGCAAATTATGCCTTTTCTGAAACGTTTTGAATTAGGTCGAAACTGGGTTTTTGACCCATAATTCTGGCTACAGATATGCTAGAAGGTCAATCAAGGGCTCTATAGACGTGGATTTTGACGTAGTTTTCAACAAAACTTTGAGCCAAAAGAATGGGTGAATGAGTTGGGGCCTAGGGCCAGCCACAATTTCCAAAACATGTACTCTTTGTGATGTCACCTCCAGAAGATCCCCCACCAAAACCGAAAAAATTTTTTTTTGATTTTGACTACAAGACTTGCTGAATCCGTAGAGGGTTTGAACAGCTCTCTAGCTCAACCAGTTGGCGAGTTATAGGATTGCAAAGCTCTGCAGGAAAAGTGGCGCACGCAGGACCTAAAGGGTACACCCGTGAACAAAATAATAACGTAAATCTACATTATTTCAAAATTACCACAACGCATTGCAGGCTGCACAAAACGTCCTTGTGGCCCATAACATGCAGACTGCGTGTTTGAAACCTTTGATGTAAACAAAGAGTGGTACTGTGTCACATAGGATTGATGAAAGACCATAGCGATCATCTGTCAACCAAACCTATTTATCGCTTTTTGACAAGTATTGAAAAATAACAGTTGGAAATAAAATAAGCATGCAGTTAAAAAAACAAACAAAAAACATGGTGAACAAAAATTATATATGAAGAGAGCATGCTTATGTACACAAAGGAGTGGATCAAGTTTAATCGAAAAAATTTGGTGTGGTTAAAAAAATGTCAAATATGAATGCAAAATAAAAAAATAATTGATGTACAAAATAGTGGGGGCAGATTAATCTGTGCAAGTTGTGGGTACTCACATTTGTGAGGTGGGAACCCGTATGCTTTGCATTCTGGTTGGGAGAGGGTTGTACTTGGTGCAGGGCGGGCGTGAGATGAGAAATTTTTTGTGCAGGTAACGGAATGTTCAACTCAAAAACAATCAACTCACAATAACGAAACAAGTGTGATCAACTCAAAAAACGCAAAACACATGGATGCACAGGAGAGAAACAAAAAATAATAATAATAATAATTGATGAGGTATAAAGTAAAAAAATATAATTGATGGGGTACAAAGTAAACAAAATAAAGTATGAAGTATAATTTTATGCATAAAAATGAAATGTGCACAGGAGAGAATAGCAAATAAAAAGATTACATTAACACTTTGAGAGCTGAGTTATGATATACAGTGGAAACCGCTTAATACATCCACCTCGGGGCCAGCCGATTTGGATGTATTAAGCGGTTTTCCTAAAACTGCAACTTAAACAACCCCCTAGCGGGTAAAAATACATCAATGTATTGTACTGTATTTATTCAGCACAGAAAAACTTGCGCAACGAGGTTTGTTTTGGTGGAAAAGTCTTTCTGAGACAGTTTGTTTGATTGTTCATAATCGGCTATTGTCTCTTCACAGGCGTTCGTAGTACGTAGCCTACAATACAATACATTAACACCAAATCTGTGTTCTTACGAACCACTTCACACTAAAGCGATTATTTCTTTTATAATATGCCATTATTAGTGCAAAGTAAAGAACAATTTGCTTGTACGGACAATTGAAATTGGATGTATTAAGCGGAGACTGGATGTATTAACCGGGGTTTTTATAATGGGAAAGGATTAGGAAAATTCCGTGCCAAGCAATTTGGATGTAATAAGCGGTTGGTTGCATTAACCGAGGATGTATTAAGCGGTTTCCACTGTATTCGTACTTTGAAATCGCCTAAAACCAGCAGTTGTCAGTTGCCCTACCAACACCGTAGCTCCTCTGCCGATTGCACTAGAGGGTTGTTCAAACCCTCAAACGGATCAGCCTGTCTTCTAGCCTGCACTTGAAAAAAATTTTTTGGTTGGGAGTTGTGGATTTTTTGTTGAGTGACATCATAAGTGAAGTAGTTTTTGGGCCATTTTGGCTCATGCTACCTGGCTTAGGGCCCAACCGCTAGGCCAAAATATTTTGCTGAAGTTTTCATTGGAAACTAGACTCAAGTCTAAGTCTTTTGAGCCTTTGATCGACTTTCTAGCATTTCTGGTTCAAAAGTTGATCTAAAATAAATAAGTTAATTATTATCTAATTAACTAACCAGTCAAATATTTTTATTACTTTAGATCATCACTTTTGAACCCGAATCCCCAGCAGGTCATCCAAAGTATCAAAAGACTCGGATTGTAGCCTAGTTTCCAATAAAAATTTCAGTGAAAAACTACCATCTAACGTTTTGGGCCCAGGGCCAGGTGAAGTGGGCCAAGGTGGCCTAAAAGTCCTCCACTTGTGACATCACTCACAAAGAATCCGTAGCACCCAACCAAAACATTTTTTTCATTGCAAACTACAAGACTTGGTGAATCTTTTGAGCTTTTGACCGGGTCTGTAGCGTTTACCGGACCGGAGAAATTCCCAAGCAAAGCCACATGCAATCTAGCTGTTTTTGCGCGAACCACTTGAATTAACCCGGGTGCGAAAGTGTTAATGTAAGTTGTTTTCTTATTCAAATTACTGAAACTAGTAAAAACAAAATTGTTCTTGATAAAGTGAAAGGCATTAAAATACATAATTTTATATCTTCTTCATGTAAGAAGTGTTACTTAAGTTGCCATTTGAAGGTAAAGGTGGCATAAGACTTAATACAGTCTGGTATTGAAGACCATACTTTGAGAAAAATTGTAAACTTTAGTATCAGCCAATGTGAATACAAGCATTAGTAACTTGCATATTGAATATGGTCCTTAGGTAATGTGGCGAGGTGATTACGCCACATATAACAAATTAACTCATTAATCCTCAAATTTCATTAATTGACAATTAATTAATTTGTTGCTTCTAGGCCATAACTTTTTAACCAGAAATGCTAGAAAACCAATCAAAGGCTCAAAACTTCGGATGATAATCTTGTTTGCAATAAAAACTTGAGTCAAAAAATTCCCTCGAGCGCTTGGGACCCAGGGCCTGATGACTTCAGCCAAAAAGGTTTAAGTCTATCCCACTTTTGTACCCCCTACCCCTGACGTCACCCACAAAGAACCTGAAAACCAAAACTTTCCAAGTTTTTAAAAATCTGAACAAAAGACTCGGCGCATGTTTTGAGGGTTTGGAACAGCTTTCTACCACAACTGACTAGCGAGTTATGGAGTTGCTAAATGATGTTAGAAACACAGTTCACGTGAACTGTCGCAGCACCAAAGGTGTTAATATTGACTAATTTTTTAAATCTTTGTTTGATTTTCACATCAAACATAATTTGTATGTGGAAGGCTCTCTACAAAGTGAAAGATTGCTATATGGATATGGTTGAAAAGACAGATACAGCCTCAACAAATTTGCAGCAAAAAGACAAAACTGATGTCAAAATTTGTGTATTTTTAACAATTTTTTAAACAAAAATATAGAATATCTGAAGAACAGAGTCAATTCGGAAAACTAATGTCATTTACAGATTTTGCAACATCAAAGTAACCTGAACCTTTTGAAACTTTCTTGGCACCAATATGTGTTGGCCAGTGATACAACCAGTCGCATTTCACATCTTATTTGCCTTCAATTTTGTATTACGAATTGCTAATTGTAAGATCCGGAAGTTGCTTCACAAATCCATTTTTTTAATACTATGCATTTCATTGCTTAATGATTTATGCGAATAAACTCTATTGATTGAATTTCATTCAATTCAAAATATTATTTAGCAATCTCATCAAATAAAGCATTTTTAGAACTGATTATCACACAGTAACTTGTTTGTTGGATCACAATAACAATTGTCACACAACTGCTTGGGTTGCTTTGCTGCAAGAATGTTTTTAACATGGCATTCATAATACTTTTGATTTTAAGTCATTGCAATTTAAGCTCATGCAGCTACACAACAGTTACATGGCACAGTGAATGACTAGTGTTTCTTTTGCACTCATTTTTATGGTGCCAGTTTTTATATCTGCCACTGAATTCTAAATTGGCTGGGATAAAGGTGTATATTTTTATTAAGATTGAAGAACATTGCTTAAGGCATTTCTGTTCCACTAACAGTTTTTGCAAAGAACAGCAGCACAATCCCTTGTGCTGTAGAATCTGTGGTAGTATTCAAATGTGTCACCTTGTGGAGACTAATTACTGAAAAATTTCTTTATCAGTAATACTTTACCACAACCTTGATATACATGTTGGGGTGAGTAACTATAGAGGTAGATAGGAGGGAAAATAGTGGCATCAGCGCAATATTACAGAATGTGACAAGCATATAAAATCAAGATCAACAGGAAGTCTGGCAAGATAGGACTTTTTTATATTTTTTGCCAAATGAATAAAGCGAAGACGATTTCAATTTTTCCGGAATGTTAGACCAAATTTTCAGACCAATATATTTTAAAGAAAGCTGACCCAGAGATGTTTTCATTCTGGATAAATAATATTTTTGCAGAGAAGCAAGTCTTGTTTGATATTTGTGGACTGATGCAATCTCAGCAAAGTAGTTATCTAGGTGATTAGGTAATCCACCATTATAAAAGGAGTACATGAATTTGGCAACTGACAATTGAAATAAATCAGGTATTTCTAAAATTTTGTGCTTGGACTAGAGAACAGATGTTTTAGCCTTGCTGTATTCAAGTGTTCTCACAGCTTTATTTTGCAATCTAATTAAAGGGAGTAAAGTTGTCTTGTTGGCCCTTCCCCAGTTAAGTATCGAACAAGTTAAATAGGAATGGAAAAGAGCAAAGTAAACAGATTTGAGCACTGAAATGTTGGTATAGTGTTTCAATTTGAACAACATTCCACATGGCTTGGAGAGCTGTGTCACCAACTTTTCAATTTGAGGCTTCCAATTAAGTTTATCATCAAGTATAACGCCAAGATATTTTAAGCTGCTTTGTTTTGATATTGGGTGGTGATTAATTGAAACTGAAAAGTTGATATTTTTATGGTTGTTCATGAGAATGACATTTCTTTTGGAATAATTGATACGTAATTTGTTAGCACGAACCCAGTGATCAATTTTTTTGAGCTCATGGTTAACTGTTTTTTCTAGGATTTCATGGTTTTTCCCGAAAATATGCAGATTGATATCATTAGCATATAAAACAGTATTAAAGTTGGAGGCTTTCGCAATGTCATTTAGATATATAAGGAATAGTAAAGGCCCAACAACAGATCCCTGGGGCACGCCACATGTTACATTAAAAAAAGATTTAGTATCTCCTATTGTAGTGCACTGAAACCTGTTGTCCAAGTAAGAAGCAAGTAGTTTTAGGGGTGCTCCTTTTACTCCATAGTAAAACAATTTTTCAAGTAATATTTTACGAACAACACAGTCAAAGGCTTTGCTTAGGTCTAGAAACAGAATACAAGTTATTAATTTGTTATCTTTATTACAAATCATGTCATCAAAGATGGCAGCAATTGCTAATTCAGTAGAGTGATTGGTACGGAAGCTGTATTGTTGTGGGCTTAGTATACAATTACTGGTAACAAAAAGAGTACAATCTGCTGTAAATTACTTTTTCAAAAACTTTGGAGAGAGTTGGAAGTATGGATATTGGCCTATAATCGTTAGGGGATTTGGGAGAAGTTATTTTAGGAATGGGTGTAATTTGTGTAATTTTTAGAAGATTGGGAAATTCACCTTTTGCCATACATTTATTAAAAAATTCAGATAACCATGAGGATAAACTACTGGCAGAAATTTTTAAAAACTTTGCTGGGATGTCATAGGAATTAGATGTTGTTTTGCATTTTAGTGATGCAATTATTTGTCTGATTTCATCAGCACAGGTTGGTGGGAATGTACACAAATTGGGAAAAGACTCAATAAGAAAGTCATTGAAAGTTGCAGGGGGAGGGTCAATTTTGGAGGATATATTTTTGCCAATTTTGGAAAAATGTACATTTAGTTCTTGACAATGGTTTTGATCGTTAAGGTCAGTATTGTAGGTTTCTGCACCTACTTTGCTTTTTTTTGTTTTTGCAGAAATATTTTCATTAATAACTTTCCAGTTTTTTTTGACATCATTTCTACAGTTTTCAAATTTTGATCTGTAGTAGTTTTGTTTTAGGGATTCTTTGAGGTGAGTTATTTTATTTCTGTAAAATTTGTACTTGGCTGAAATTGATGAGTTGTTTGTTGATAACTTTTATACAAGGTATTCTTTTTAGGTAGTGTCTATTTTACTGTCGATATTCTGGCGGCAACAGATCGACTGGAGCTATTGTGCCGCCTGTCTGACGCAATTCCAATGAAAAGGTCAGTTTGTCATGCAATCAGTATGCTGCTCATAGTGTAGTGGTTATGCTTCATGTCTAGTATGCCATTGGTTTTCGGTTCGAACTCACCTTGGTGACTTTTTTTTGCTTTTATAATATCTTTTCCATTAGATTTTAGCTTTAGGGTTCGGTTAAGGATTAGGGTTAGCATTATAGGGTCATTCCATGTCAGGTGATCCAGAGCTATATATCTGACCATGAGCAAAATCCATGAAATTTCATAAACAGAGATCTCATCATTCTGATTTCAAAATATTTTGAATTTTTTAATCAGACCAGCATTCACAAAGTTATGGCTGGTTAAAATTTGCAGTGTTCCCATTTAATTTTTGCATATGTTTTTTGTGAATTTGGTGCTCTGACATAAAAACCCTTGTATCTTTTTTATCTGTGACTATTTTTGCTGGAAATTTGTGAGAATGTGTCAGAAGGTGTGCTTATTAAAAATCAATCATTGGCACTTTCCTTATAATCTTTGAACTTGTGTAAATCAAGGTCAAGTTAGACATACTTTTGTGTGCGCTCATGCATGACCATATTTTAATTGCTTACAACTCAGAAAGGTCAACTGGTATGAAGTTGATTCTTGTTTTGTTTGAAAGCTATAGAGTAGAAGGTTTTTTGGTTTCAGGAAACCTTTGCTTATTTAAGTATCTAGGGGGATTTTGACACATAATTAATATATGCACTGGAGCAAGCTGCAGTAATGATTTTTATCTTCAACTTTTATTCATTTTTTTGACATGATACATGTTTCTGATGGTATGTTGAAGATAAAACAGTTTTCAGAAGTTTGATCATAGTAATTCCATGCGTAATAAACGGATTAAAATTGTGTTTTATGAGCTTTATTTAATTAATTTTTTATTTTTTCTGAGTTGGTTTCTTATCCATCAGATTCTCTCCAAAATGCAAAAAATAAACTGTTATATACAAATCATAACTGTCAAATGGCAAGAAACAAGATCATGCCCTCAAAAAATTAAGAGATTAACCAGGGAAAGATTCTTTGGCATCCGCTAAGACTCTTTAGCATCCGCTAGGATTCGGGGATTTTCGCAAAAAAAACGTCTAAATGCCTGTGGCTTTGCACGGAAATTTCTCTGGTCCGGTATGCTCTACAGACCTGGTAAAAGTCTCAAAAACGCGGCAAGTCTTCTAGTCTGCACTCGAAAAAAATTTTTTGCTTGGGGAGTGCGGTTTTTTTGTGAGTGACGTCATAAGTGGAGGGCTTTTAGGCCACCTTGGTCCACTTTGCCTGGCCCTGGGTGCCAACCGTTAGGTGGTAGTATTTCGCTGAAGTTTTTACTGGAAACTAGGCTACAACCCGAGTCTTTTGATACTTTGGATGACCTACTGGGGTTTCTGGTTCAAAGGTTGTGATGTAAGTTAGTAAAAATATTTGACTAATTAGCTAATTACATAATTTGTTTATTTTAGATTATAATTTTTTAACCAGAAACGCTAGAAAGTCGATCAAAGGCTCAACAGACTCGGACTCGAGCCTAGTTTCCAATGAAAACTCCAGCGAAACACTTTGGCCTAGCGGTTGGGCCCTAGGCCAGGCAATATGAGCCAAAATGACCCTAAGACTACTTCACTTATGACGTCAGTCAAAAAAAATCCACAACTCGCAACCAAAAAATTTTTTTTCGAGTGCAATCTACTAGACTGGCCGATCCGTTTGAGATCTTGAACAGCTCTCTAGCGCAATCGGCAGAAGAGCTAGGGTGTTGGTAAGGCAACCGAAAACTGCTGTTTTTAGGCCGAAATCCAAGTACAAATATATCGCAGACCGGTACTCAAAGTGTTAAACAAAGGTACTTGTGTGGTCAATCTGTGACATCAAATTTCAAAGTATTATGTTAGTTTTTCAAGTCAAATTGTTTGCAACTCTTGCAGGAGGCAATGCAGCTTCATTTTACCAATCTTATGCTATCAAGGGTACACAAAACGTCCACCACTCTCATCCAATTTGTCCAACACAAAATAAAATGGAAGGAATAGTCCTATTCACATTTATTTGTAGTAGTATTATCAACTCAAACCCACATGTTAGAAAAAAAATTGTTGCAGCTGTGTATAAGACATAGTACACTTTCACAGTGCAAGATGTTGACCAGGAACAAGTATGCTTCAATACAATTTATGCATCCTAATGGAATTTCTTCATTTTTTGGCCACAAAAAGATGATTTTTGCTGGATACTAATGGAGCTACCTTAATTGCACTATTGAAAACCATGGCCAAAATCAGTCCATGGCTACTACCATGTCTCTTCAAGATCAATACCAAAGATAATGAAGAGATTTGAGGAAATTAGCTCCATTAATACTGCAATTGTCTGTGAACACAAAATAAATAGTTTACTGTCATTTACCTTGTATACTACATGAGGTTGATGTTGGGAAGAATTTCATTGCTATTGAATTGCTTTTACCATGCATGTCAAGCATAAGGGCAACCATGAAAAATTGTTGGACCATGAAAAGATAGCAATTTTTGTAAGTCAATAAATTGAACAACTTTTTTGATTCAACAACTTTGTTGGATTACTTGCAGTGATGAAGTCTTGAGACGTGGTCTCAAGATGTTTTTTGCAAGTCTCAGTCTCGGTCTTGAAGGTTTCAGGTCTCATCTTGCTCTCAAAGGTTACAGGTCTCGGTCACAAGCCTGTTGCCTTGAAACTGTCAATATTGCAAGGATATGGCTTTGTAAAACATCTGTAATTCAATGAATTTTTCTCTGTTGTATTAGTAAGTAAAAAAACAAGCAAAACAGATTGGAAAAATGCCAGAAATTTGAAAAAAAATCAACTTTAAAGTGGTGATGATAATTTTTTGAAAAATTTCAGTAAAATGCACAAATTTTGAGATCTCTGGTTTCGCTCTCAAAGTTTTAACAAGGTGTCGGTATCAAAGTTTAGTATTGACTACATAACTGGCTATTTGATAAAACAAAAACAATGCCATCTGAAATATGTATCAGACAATAATGCATGCGTGAATTTTAAGCAAAAACAACTATCAATGTATATGGAAATAAGATTATGTTTGTAGCAAATCAAGTAAGATATCTGGATAATGCAACTCTGACTTTTAAATTGAATGGAATTATAAAGAAAATCAACCAGACAAACAGATTATAGTTAGTAATTACATATTTGTTTAAATTTCAAAAATTAAAAAAATAGCAATATTTGAAATTTATCTTTTTTTCTAATTTTTTCACATTTTTCAACATGTTTTCAATCATAAAAAAAATTTGTTGAGCGTATTTAGCATACTTAAAACTGTATGTGTAAACATACATTAAAATCTCTTTTTTAATTAAACAAATGAAATAAAATTAGATTTAATTAAAAAAATTAAATTAGATTTAATTAAAAAAATAGATTTAGTTAAAAAATTAAATTTTTTTTTTCATGATAATATTTTTTTTACATATTTGATTTTAAAAAATTTTTTAATGGATATATACTATTATATAAACATAATTTTTTTGCCTGAAGATCAAAAATAAGCATGGGTGACCAAGATACAGTAGTATCTCCATAACACCAGCCCTCACATTAAAAATTGAAGTTGCACTATTTGAGTAGGTATGTAAAATTTCGTCATGCTTGAATGCACATGAAAAACATGTTGCCTTATAACAACGATTAACCAGGGTTCAAAGGTCACCAGTGAAAAACTTAGTGTTGTTTTGTTCAGCATGGGGCCTTCCACTTTACTGCAAAAATATTGAATGAAAATATTCAGAGACAAAGGAGTGACAATCAATTGAAGTTCCAACAGCAAAACTCCAAGAATTTTTTGGTCCGATTCTCTCGAAAAACATCAAAATTTCAAATGCTCATCATTTTAATTTTGGAAATGCAGGTCCTATTTTAAGAATTCCAACTTTGTTGAGCTCAGAAGCCTGAAATCTTTCCCCCTTATAAAATTTCGTGAATTTTGGTGAGGGTCAAATGAAAAATCCCCATTTTGCTAGATCACCTGACATGGAATGACCCTATGGTTAGGGCTTTGGTTTAGCATTAGGGGTTACCGTTAGGGTTAGGGGTTTGCGGTAGTGTTAGGATTAGCATTAGGGTTATGGATTACTGTTAGAGGTTAGCATTAGTGTTGGGGTTAGCATTAGGGGTTAGTGTTTGGGTCAGGGTTTATGGTTAGGGGGTTAGTGTTAGCGTAGGTTAGGCTTAGCTTAAAGCTACGGTTAGGGTTAGGTTGTAGGTTTAACTTTTAGTTATATTTACTTCCTTTCTACCAAGCCTTTTGCTGCTGCCATCCTGGCAGCAAAGAAAATAGACACTGCCTTCTTTTTAGAGATAAATCCAACTTATTTTCAACCTGCTGTAGAAAGAGAAGAAATGTGGAAAACAACAACAACAGCCTGCTCAACATCAGACATCAGAAATTTCTCTCAAAACATCAGATCTGATGTTAAAACATAAGAAGCGGCAGGACTGCCCCAGACTGGAAACCAAGGCAGTTGTCGGCGAGGTATCGTGCGTGACAAGGAGATTTTCAGGGCGACACGCATGATAAAACTTTGGACGTGACGTTCACGCGTGAGTGCTTTTTTTCACTGAAAACATATTGGCGCGTGAAATCTGCTTCCAAAATGCTCTCATGACTAAAGCCTTCATCATGGATCTTTGAGCAGTTCCAGTACTACATGTGTTCAGTTGTGTAACAAGAGGTTTGAGCTAGGAGAAACGCAGCTGAAAGGGGCCCACCAGAGACGATCACTATCTGGTTTCCCGGTTGGATATCCGGCAGTATAGTAAAGACGGCTTCACACAGAATCCGGTACCGGCTTACGATCCGGCTTATGGCCAACGGCAGCCTTCACACAGGCTCCGTTGCCCGTATCCGGGTGAATTTTCTCGGTTTCGACCGGCTTCCGGCTTACTTAAAATTGGTTTTAAGTAAGCCGGACAGCCGGTGTTGTCAGTGATCGGATTCTTGTTGGTCCAGGAAGCCTGTGTTCCTACTTCCTATCCGGGCAAGACAAAGTTTTGCCAGCTGCGTGGAGATGATAAAATGTTTTGAACAAAGAAAGGAGACTTGTTACGGGATTTGCGTCTACAAATCGTAGTGCAGGGATTTGTCCGATGGTAGATACTGCAGATGTTTGTTGTAAGATATAAAATTTCCGCATTTAAGTGTAGCATAACGTTGTCTTCAATATCTGTCACTTTTCTGTTTTGATATACAGAAAACTCTTCGTATTATTTTGTCTGGGCAAAATTACATCAGACTTGACTCTTCTTGTTGATGCGTTCAAATTTGTTATGCACCCTAACACCGATGCCATGTGTAGATTCAGCCTAGTTAGTCAAATGACCAACTGTGTTTTGCTCTAGTTCCAGCCCTATTGCATTTAGGCTATGCTATGTGAGAAATTAAATTAACTAAATAGAGGTAGGCTGCCTGCATGGTGCCTAAAGCAGTAAGGTAGACTAACTCCTGTAGCATTGTTGGCTAAGGTTATCTGCAATTAGGCATACTACTCAAGTGCACCCTGTGACATTGACAATTTGCATCTGCTGATACCCAGTAGGCTAACACTAAACAGGGTGACACTTCACTAAACTAAACAAGTTTGAATCATGTTTTACATTTAGGGCCTGAATTCTGCTTATAGTATACACAATTCCCTCATCTATTCCATGTTCATTATAGTTTGTTGAGATAAGTAAGACAGTCTTGCTCTGGTTAAGTGCATATCACGTTGGCAAAAGTGGAGGCTACATATTTTTGATAAATTGCATAACAAACATATCACTTTGGCTAAGTGCCTGTATCATATTAAGTGCTTATAATTCATATCACCTTGTTTAAATTACACAAAAGTAGACATTTGATGTAATGCACTGACATTCATTTAACCTTGTTATATAATTGGCAGATATCACTACAAATTTAATACTGTGACAGTGGTATGTCAAAAAATCAACTGCTATTACTAAAAAGATTAAGTAGACATTGGACTCAAACCAACTACAGTAATGGCTGCTTTGTATACAGTATTACTGCATTCAAAGCTAAGATGCTTAGTTGGTTAAACAATGGAAGAAATTGCAAATATGTGCAAGTTGTAACCTAAATACAGATTATAAGAAGATGAAAGACTTTAAGAAAATCAGAAAAAGTCTTGATTCGGCATATCAAAAAATTGTAAAATGGAAAAAAAACTATATGCAAATCCCAAGAGGAAAAGCTGGAAAAACACTAATTGCAGAGATGACACGTCTTATAAGACTCTTTAACAGCAGTAAAAGATGGGAGCCAGTAGCGATACACATGCTTCAAGTACTTCTGCCACTAATACTCCAGAAGCCATCTCCCAAATCAAAAAACAAAGAACATGTCAAATACCTGAACAAAAGAATGGAATGGTGGAAACA
>Ga0210059_1002252_pt1 | contig 30026 bp, 9 predicted proteins | sample Ectturendosymbi2_FD_188042 | JGI IMG/M metagenome (GOLD analysis project Ga0210059, IMG submission 188042) | Ecteinascidia turbinata endosymbiont from Florida, USA - Sample 2 (SPAdes) (version 2) | ecosystem: Host-associated > Tunicates > Ascidians > Unclassified | place: Key West, Florida...
CGGTTAAAACCTGATAATGTGGAAAAATTACTGTTTTTAAAACATAACTTGAAAGCAATTGGCTATGACTCGATAACCTTGTCTGATGTAAGATTGACTAAGCTAAACTGCCATGGTAGGAGTGCAGAAAGTCAAAGTGACACTTCTTGCTCTGACTGCGATGAGTAGAAAATAAATAATGGAATAACCGAGTAGCATAAAATCAATCCACGGTGACTGCGAGTGTGATAGGTTGATTTGATGAATTGCTGCATAACATAAACTGAGTAAAATGAGCACTTATTTGGTTTGTCAGTGTTTTTATGTACTAAAATAGTCAGCAAAAGCCATATGGCCTGGACGAAAAAAGACTTGTGTTTTCTTGCTACCGTTCTGTGATGCTATGTAAATATTGTCAAGTGAAGGAGTGAAGGCTCTTCTTTTGCTGTGTTTATGTCAAGTGATGTTGATTTTGCGTTTGGAATACTAACAATACTAGTAAAACATATGTGTATATTAACTAGTGATACGTGCTCAGCACCTATGCGTTTCGCTAGCAAGTTGCAGGTTTGCCATCTGTTTTATTAAGATTTCTACTTCACATTTCTGAAAAAAAATTTGCTTTGCATTGCGAGAAACTGAAAGAACACAGTTTCAAGATCACATCCACCATGACGATGTATGTGCAGTCTACAGCACTCTTGTTTTTATGCAAATAACTAAAAATATGTTTGGCTAAATTTATTGGCCCTGGTCGTTCACTAATTGGCACTGACAGTAGTTGTGTAATTGTGCTGACTTGGCTTTGGTCTCATGTGCAGTCGACAAAACTCAAGCGATCGGAATGTTTCACGACATTGGTTGCCTGATTCTGGGTTACTTTCTTGTGGCCCATTGAACCCATGGGTGTTGGACTTTTTTTCCAGGGAGTGGCCAATACTGGATTCTTGTAAGGGATGGCCACAAAGATTTATTCCAGGGGGGTCAACAGTGGTGAAGTTTCATTTAGCAACTCGAAACTAAGAGAAAAACATTTTTCTACTAAAACTTTGTTAGGACCAGGGCGGCTGTGGAGTCGGAAGTCTCATCATCCGACTCCAACTCCGACTTCGGGCAATTTCGATTATCCGACTCCAACTCCGACTCCGGACCGACTCCGACCTTCAGCTGTATTAGTTACTTAAAGTGATTATTTTTTTCAGGTAAGTTCATAAACCCTACTTGCACTTTTTACGAATACGGAAACTAATTTTAAAACTATGTAGGCCTGCATGCACGTTCAACTCTCACTTTTGCAAAGTATGATCAAACAGGGGTTAGTCTTTTAGTTTTGCAAGAAAGAAATACTCGACTAAACTGCCACAATTCAAACTACCAGTGAACGCTGATAATTTGATTAAAACAGATACTTTGCAAACGATATCAGTAAACAAGTCAAATGAAAAAATGCGTGCATCCCACCGATGTGCATGTGCACATATTGCGCAACGCGGTTGAAAAACGCGCTTGGGCATACTGTCTCAAATGATTTCATTTACACAACATTTTTGCGGTCGAACGCTGCCAAGCTTCAGCTCTGCTGAACGCACATGTGTTGCTATCTTTTTCCTTAGATGGCCAAATGAACATGTTACAAGTAAGCTCTTACAGGCTACAGGTGAAAATCCACGAACTACCAACCAAGAAAGAAAAACAAATTAGTTGAATTTTTAGCTTAACCACTTGGTAGCATTCACTTTTCTCTTCATTATCTAACAGTTCATACCACCCTGCCTTCAGTTAGGTACAACAACCTTGCAAGGTGTAAGAATTAGTCGACATAGATTTTTTAATACAAAAGTTGCGATATAACGGCAGAACTCAACATGAATTACTGTTACAAAAATTACTGCAGTTTAACTTCAAAGCGACTGCGATTGGAATTGTATTGTAATGGCGCTAGGCCATTACATGCGAGAAATTGAATAACGGATTAATTCACCTACAGGGGGTTGAAAAACAACTTATAAATGTGCTGGGGACAAAAGGCAATGTAATTTATGAGGATCTCATGAATGAAACTTGTAACCAGTTCACTGCGGTAATACAACAGCAAGATCATTTGGAAGCTGAAAGAGAACTCCAGCAGGACATAGAAACACACCTTATTAAAACATGCAATGAGACTAGATTAATAAATACGCCGGCACCAGAACCTATAGTCATACATTATGTGCCTGAGTTAGATAATTTATCACTACATAACAGTGGGGAAATAATGAAAAAGGCTTTTGAAAAGGTGATAACCCATTCAATGAAAACCGTTGAAAAAGTCGGAAAGGAGGCAGTTGGTCTCGTAACCAAGATACTAGGACATCCTTTAAAAATACTCCTAACGATAGCCGTAGTGGCGATTTTGGTGGTGATCCTTGTGGTATTAGCAAAAAAATTAATAGAAAGAAAAAAGAGGCGAAACAAAACCCCCGAATTAAGAACAATAAGACAAGTGGAAGACATACCAGAATAATAGGTACGGGTAACCTAGTCAAGAATAAGGATGGCTGGAATTTAACAAAACTGCATTTGAGGAAATACCTGACTTGTTAAAGCATGAACGACAGCAAGTCTCCGTAGCAGAAGCGGGTGAAGCTGCAGTCGGCCTAGAAGGCTAAATCGGTCTTTGTTATGTGGCTGCCGGTTGCCGAAAGGAACCGCGGAGACTTTATGTACCCCCTGAAACACTGTTGCTCATGATTTAGCAAGTCCAATAAATAAAACCACTTCTTTTGGAAGGGGGAGTGGAGCATTAGCATGCTCAGGCTTTCAAACTTTTAAAATTTTCTTAGAAAAACTAAGGATCATAGACCAGGGTTTTAATGAGATACTAAAGGTTTTGGGGTCACTCCAAACAGTAAGACATAAGGGAAGTTAGATGAACAACTCTGTCGAACACGTAATAGCAGGTGATAAGAAACATTACCATGTTCAAATAAACAAAATTCCACAAATAAGTAGGAATTGGAACATAGGATACCAGTGTTTCAAGAATGTATCAATGGTTTTGGGTATCATTCCGGATAGTAAAGTATAATGATAATTATATCCAAAATTTTGCAAAAATTGTTATTTGAATAATAAGCGAAATATATACTAACATTGCAGAAGAATAAAAAAGTTGCAACTGAATAAGAATAAAAGTGAAAGATGTCTGAGAACGGGAAATCAATGGGTAAAAGTAATGAAAATAATACGACTGAAAACACTGAATCGTTGTCACTGAAACGGAATAAGCCAGTAAGACCGCAACGATTACGTATTAAAACAAAGCGATCTTATGACGTGAACTTGCCAACGTACGAAGAAAGTCAGAAGAACTACGAGAAGTTTCTGTATACATTGAAAGATAATGATGAGAAGCAGAAACAAAGCGAATAAATAAGAAATGAAATTCTAAATATAACAAGTTTATATTCTATTTGAATAAGGGGTTAGGGAAAATATTGAATTTTTCTGTAATACTAATGAGTAAACTGAAAATGGATAGAGAATACCAGGAAAATGGGAATGCCCAAGAAGGGTCTCTACAAGAAAAAGAAGAAAAACAGGAATATCAATGGCAAACACCTGAGTGGTACCGCGCAACAAATGAGCGACAAGACTCTAATAGTTTGAGAGACTACTCAAAAAAAGGAGAAAAGTTATTGGAAGAATTGACCAGATTAGTAACCATAATAACGGAGAAAAAGGTTAAGATGCAGTATACGATGGAACTATTGAAAGAAACTGAAGATGCGTTGAGATATGGATTGCTGCAACTCAGAATAAATTTAAGAAAAGCTGCCACTCAAAGCATGACTAAAGAGGAAGAAATGGAGTGGGAAAAGGAAGAATATCGACTCAAGGCACAGCTGACTGAACTGGAAATGTGGTTGGGACTACACAGTTCAACGGATGAGAAAGAATTAGCTCCTGTGCACAAGAAAGAACAAATACGTGAAGAAATACGAGAGGAAGAGGAAACAGAAAGCGGACTATTATCAAAGACTTTGAAAGTGATGAGTCTAATGAAAAGTAATCCGGCAAACCGAGAAGAAAACCTACCAGCTGCAGTGACGCGAAATTCCACTTCACTCGCGATGAGTGAACAGCTGAACATCAGTAGTTTTGCGAAGAAGCTAGATTATGTTGTATCAACCTTGCAAACGCAGGAGACGATAAGAGCCGCACAAGAGGCAAGTGCGGAAAAGTCCGTGTTAAAGTGCTTCTATTGTCATCAAGAGGGACACTTTAAGCGTGATTGCCCAAAACGACCACCACAGATCTGGCATAAAGATAGAAACTGGAGTCAGTACGGAGATGGTCGAAGTCAGAACAGGGGTGGACCAAGTTGGTATAGAGGATGTGCACCTAGAGGCAGAGGAAGTTATCAGGCCAGAAGGCCTTGCCCAAGATACCAGTTTGATGAAATTAACGAAGATACGAACCAGTCACTTCACGAGCCAGGGCGTGATGAACGCAACACGGCGGGGGCACTCGCATACAACGGTGGCTCGGAATGTCAAAATAAGACTGAGAATGCGAGAGCTAGTCATAATCCGCTATACCAGTAAAGAACAGGGGAAAGAATGAAGTACCTATACACAAGAAGGGCCATGATTAGCTACCATAGAATAGAATAATTATAACAAAACGTAAAAACAAAACCAGTGTTGTAAGTGGTGACAAACAAAAAGATAAGAATATGTTCATAGGTAGAACCTTATCGTTGTTCATTGAAGGTAACATATAATGAAGACAAAAGCGCATTATACTTGAGTAAAAATTCGGACACGAATAACCTGACGATAGCTGAGTAAGAATGGCTAATTTGTGAACAAGAGGTGTTATGACCACTATGCTATACAAATAGTCGTCAGTATAACCGCCATTATAAGTCACTATCGAAAGTATACAGCGCGATGCATAGTATTTTTAATGTTAAAATCATTAAGTTAAGGCAATAAAGAAGGAATGCCGGCATATCCAAACTATAGTAAAATATCCATAGTAAATAGATATAATAGTCATTAGGTCATAATGAATTAATCATTTACGTGATCGTATAAATAATTTAATATTAAAAAAGGAGTGCAAGAGTAACCAGTAGCAAATCCTTTGTAATAAGCAGTAATAATAAGTAATAAATTCATTATGTCATTATCGATCATAAGAATGAATCATAAATAATTATTGTAAAATATATTGTCTAGTACAATAATTAGTGGCGTCATAAACAGGTTCATGAGTGAAATCTGTACATGTCCTTAAACACCACGATCTTTATGTCATGCGTATCTCATAAGTAAGACATAGTCATTGACGATGGCGTTATAAGAATATCATAAAAAAGCGTCGTTAATTGCAGAATGCTTTATGAATATGTATTCTATTCAAATAAGGATTTACTTGTTTCATAGTGATGTAAATTATAAAATGCATATTCTATTTGAATAAGGAAAACCTAGAGTGAATAAACTAATGAAAATGTGAAGTGCCATGAAGGATAAGATATCTGATTGGAAGACCAATAATTTGGTAAGACAAATAACCCAGCTACGAAAGGACAATGCAAAGCTGGAGCAACAGTTAGCGGAATTACAAGCTGGCAGGATGACAGAAATAATGGAAACAATAAGAAATGATCCTGCGACGAATACTGGTGATGACAACATAAAGAAATATATCTATGAGAAAACACCAGACGAACTTTACAAAGGCGAGACTAGTCAAAATGAGACCAGGAGTGAAGGAACTCCTAAGAAAAAGAAATCGAAATCTGAAACAAAGGAGTCATGTGTAAAACAAGTTCAACCAACGCACATCATAAATAAGCGACCAAGAAAAATGTCAAGAAAACGGTGTCACTTTTGCAGAAAAAGGGGACACATACAAAGAGATTGCCCAAGCAGGCAAATGCTTCAGAAGTGGTTATGGGATGATGCAAACGAGATGTACCAGAACACCTTGCAGAACTGCAAAGCGTGGCGGCTACCCATTGATCATTGTATATAAGGTTAATGAACACCATAATCTTTCGGAAAGCGTGAACGAATATCGTAGGCATCCTTGGTGCATACAGTGTGAACGAACACCGTATGCATCTTTTGTGCATACAGCGTGGACGAACACCGCATGCAGGGATTCTTGCAAGCAGCGTGAATGACATCCTCTGTGAGAATTACAGCGTGAACGGAAGACCGTATACTGCTATTTGATCATGAATTAGTCATGAGAAAGGGCATCATAACCAGCAGGAAGCGGAAAGTGATTAGGGGGATAAACGTTTGAATAAAAAATAAATAAATTTAGCGAAACCCACGCAAGAAATGAGGTTTAAGGAGATGCAGGAAAATAAAATTAAGCGAAATCAACGCAAGGAATGAGGTTAAGGAGACTGTAGGCAGACACGATACCGAGGTAAAGCGAAACCTATTATAAAAAATAAAAATTATAAAGGGGAGCTCCATGAGGAACGGTAACCGGAAAAGGAAGAGTTCCAATTTGAGAAATAAAGACGTCTAACGGTATATGGCGTGCCTAACGGTACGTAGCGCATTCGGAAAATACGTGATAAGGGCCTTGGAGAAAAACCTCCAAAGAAACTAAGAATATAAGTAGCGTTCTTAACGGAACGTAGCGTGTTTAGCGGCACGTAGTAGGTCATAAAAACTAGTTAGGAGAACTAGAAATAAATGATGATATGTAATAATAATAATCCGACTATATTTTAACTGAACACGAAGCAAGGATAACAAATAAGCGAAATTGCAATTGAATAACATAGACGTCTACCAATGAAACGATGGTGAAATGGTGAAATTGTGTGTGAATGAGAATGAATGAATGGTGTTGAAAATGTGAGCGAATGATTGTGAGAAAAAGAGGATTGATTGTGAGAGTGGGGATGAATTGAATATGTGAGCCATGTAACAAAATTCTCTTGTGATCTGAAAGGAAAACAAGTGTCATGGAATGAAATTTACTAACAAAGATAATGACTAGGTCATTCAAGACATACCAATGTGGAAGTCTGTCATGGACAACACAGCATGTTGTTGTCATTACAAAGGGAACAACAATGCACGGTGATGTTCCTACGCGAATGGAAAAATGAATAGTAGAAGATGCCACTAAAAACTGCAGTACGAAAATTAAAGTTAAATAGGATTAAGGAAAAAGCAAGAGCAGAGAACATGAACACTGATGAGAAATTGCTGACTACCAATCAGCAATTTGTCATTATGTGGTTGCAGACTTCTCTTGGTGGTGCTTGAGAAGGTTGTGAACAAAACAATCTGCAATGCTTGGTAAAAATTATAGGCTGGTAAGAGAATAAATAACTAAAGCAATCAGGAAAAAAGGAAATATCACTCTACGATAGGAGAAGGGTGATGCTCGATTAAAGTAGCAAGACGCCAATCCATGCAGGGATGATAGACTTAATTAGGAAAGCAAATAGGAAACACATAAGAATAATGAGGAGACGAGATAAGAAATTTACGATAAACCAGAATAAATTGAATTAAGAAAAAAGCAAAATTGGCACATAAAAAGTTTACGAATAACAACAAAGTAAGGTACCAAAAGCTGATCTGATCAGAACAAAATTTGAAGTTTGACAAGAAGAAACTGATCTGATGAGAACTACAATCAACGTTGGACGAAATTGATCCGACGAGAACTACCATCAACCATAAATTGACCAAGTTTGAACAAACACGAAAATATGAGTGTTCAAACTGGAGGAGGGAGTGATGTTGTGGTTAAAATTAACCCCAACATAATTTTACGAAAGAGACAATGATGTATGACGAGAAAAGATACCCCTCCGTCGCTTCAAGAAGAACTGAAGAAAATAATTGTCTGGATTGTTTGCAACACAACAAAGAAAGTTGCAGAAAACTCTATGTGTGCATATAACACTAACCTTTTCTATTACTAACCGTTATTGTTATGTATTACGGGGTAGAAGACACAATAAAGTAGGAACCCTAATTAGGGATTAAAAGATTTATTACGAAATACGGAGCACAGTGGAACCACAGTGGAGTCATGCCTACGTAATAATGAAAAGTCAACCGAATATAGAGGCTTTGTGACACCAAATGAAAAGGGAGACTTAACAAAGAAAAGAATGATTAACAAGTTCTCCGACAAAAATGGGAAACCCATCGAATGTTGTTCCCATGACATCCAAAAAAAGAGTGCACCTGCGGTATAGACACTTGCAGTAGCAGTTGCCGTGTTTGCAAGGACAGAAGTGGTGTTAACTTGTATGACATGCCATATATAGCATCTATGGGAAATTCTCCCAAGTATTGTGTGCATGCATTGAAATATTTCTCCCTAGTCATACCTGAAGTATAAACAAGGTATGATGTCATCTTTTTGTGAAAACAAAAGGCAGGTCACTTGGGCCCATCAAAGAGAGAGTAAGAGCTTTCTCGAGCGGGAGGATCAGGTTGAAAAGGGCCCCCCAAAGACAAAGTAAAATCATGTGACCATTGTTGAAATCAGGTCAAAATTACAGTCAAAGAGAGAATTAAAAATCTCTCAAGGAGAAAAATGCAGGTCAAAATTACAGTCAAAAATAAAGTAAAATCATGTGATCATTGCGAAAGGGCCCATCAAAGATAAAGTAAAATCATGTGAAAAATTATGGTCACAAGACTAAGTCTCAAAGGGCCCATCAAAAAACAAACAAAAGGAAACTTTTTCGTTAGGTATGACCTGAAGGTTGACTTAGTCTCGCCGATTTTCGGCGAATTCAGATTTTCTGCTCAGAAGCAAAATCCCGAATTGGCGAACGGGTGGGGCCTGGTGAATTCGTGAGCCAGGATACGCTTGTAGCCAAAAAGCTCAAGGGAGCTTTTAGTCTGAAGTAAAACTGACCTTCCAGGCACGAAGGTTTCAGTACGGTTAGTCAAGGCTGAAGTTTAGTTAAGGTTGTATGCTGATATTATAGCTAGACTCTGTCAGAAAGCTCCGTAACTATGTGTAGTAACGAAGTTCTGTCAAAATTTTACTTAACTTTAGACTTTAATAAAATAGAGGCATGTCAGATTTAACTAGGGAATAGAGTCCTGTCAAAATTTTCTACGATTTCGGACTTTAACAAAATTTAGGACATTTTTAAGTCAAAAAGGAAACGAAGTTCTGGCCAAATTTTTTATGATTTAGTACTTAGAAAAATCCCAGACAAGGGGGTCATTATGTTAGGATCATGCTTATGCGTTTATATTTGCTTGTTTTTGGTCGTGTGTTCGTACCTTGATGGTCAATAAAACATGTATCCCCTCATAAACGGGTATAATGGTCCTGTCACTAGCAGCTAAGGTTGGTGACATTGACTATTGCCTTAGTGTGGTAGTCTCTTATGGGACCTAGCCTCGAGAACCCTGTCTAGTAAAGTAAATATAAACGTTAAACTTCATAAAGCGTTTAGCATAACTTGTTTTGCACCGAGTCTCTCGTGGACGGGTACTCTGAGCTAGGTTATTGGATCCAGCGAGGGGCGTCGGCCGCAAAAGTATGATAAAATAACCAAAACTTATTTGTATGTTTTAAGGAATATTTGTTCCTTTTAAGAAATTTATTTGTACTTTTAACGTTTTAACGAAGTTTGCTACTATACGTAGAAGACCAAGCGAAGCAACTGTGTTGTTTCAAGTAATTGGATCAAAGCATTGCAAAGCAGTTGGAGAAGTATGACCAGAAACCAGATATCGAGATTATCGTTCGCAGTCAGACAGTTACCGCGCTTCGTCCACGCTGCGCGGCAAAAGAGCATGACAACCTGGCAACGTAGCAAAATCCGAGTGTCTGCTCTATTGGGGACTGGGGTCATAGCGCGTTTTTATTTGAGTTGCCGCTTACTTGCTGATCGAATCGGACTGTGGAGTGCCGAGTATGGACAAGTAAATCAACACTAGCACGTATTTGCGGCGCAAAGTCCTTGTGCAAAAACGTTTAAATCAAATGTAGGCAGTGGCGACCCGGCTCTCGGGATCAGCCCGATTCTTCGACTACGCTTTATAATGTAGAACGCGAGCTGGCTTGCTTTGCATATTTGTGCCACCACCCACTTCATTGATTAAAGTTGTTAACTCGGGCTCTTTTCATTGGGTCTTGTCAGTGTTCATATATTTTCGTTTCATGTTGAACCTCCGTGTTCACTTTGCAGGTGACATAAATCAAAAAATATTTTTCGTAGCAAAGCAAACGTTCTCACGAATACGTTCGCTCGCGCTTTACTCGGGCTAATCCGTTAGAACCTGAGCTGCCCTCTGCGATCGAGTATTTTTTTAAAGTTAATTCATATCAGATTGAATGTTTTTTGAAGCAATGGATTTGCATACAACATTTGAATTCCAATCTAATGGACGGTCCCCATTCGAGAATAATTTCAAACGAACGATAAATAGTCCGGGAATTCGGGCTAATATCAATTAGCCTAGTACGCACAGGACTAACTGGCGTTATCATTGCTCTGTGACGTGCGTTACGTAACAATGGACGAGCTCGCATGAGAACTTCTTGCTTGTTCATTGTTGCGTAACTAACGTCACAGAGCAACGATAGTGCCAACCAGAATGAAAGCAAATGGAAATTTCAGTGACGCAAACCTCGAAAGGTGGCACTCACTCAGCATAAGTTGCGTGATGAGCCCGAGTGTCGCTGCTGACCTGGAATCGCCCCTGAGCGTAGGCATGCGAGTTAGTGTGCTGCAGCCTTTCTGAATAGCCATGATCATCTTTTGTTGAAAGGTAGCTGCTTAAATTGCCAAGTGTGACGCTTGCGAACATTTGTGGCACAAACAGTCACAATCGGCGAGCAAAAGGTCAGCCCGGAGTCGGAGTCGTTTAAATTTTCTGCGACTCCGACTCCTCAGGTTCAAAATCCTTCCGACTCCTCGACTCCGACTCCACAGCCCTGTTTGAAACACACCCTAAAATTTTCAATTGTCTTGTACTTTCAGGCCAACTATATTTCCATGTGGTTGTGGGTTCGGGTGTTTAGCAAAGTAGCCAGGGATGATCGACGCAGAATAGAAATTATGCGATAACAACTGCGTAATACGAAACTACATCACTGTTATCGAGTATATCAACTTTTTAACACAATATTTCACCTCTTCTTATACCCAGTGCCAGATTACGGTAGTTTGACCAAGACCACCGTCTCCTATTCTGAGTCAAGCCACGGTGTCGGAGGTCACAGGCTCGACTAAATTACTGGTACGTAACATCAGACCAAAGTATTAGGCAAAAACAGAAATACGCTGACAAGACATTACTCTAACTATCCACTACAGATTTTGCCGCTCAGAAATAAGTTTTATTGCTTGAAAAATCAAGCGACACACGTCAATAACTAATGAAATTGGATACACCAGCTGAAGTATTGAAACAATCATTGCAGAGATACTTTTCCTTGCTCGTTAATGTGGTACAACCATTGCAGCGTTAATGCGCAACTACACCAAAGTACGTTGTTTTAACTTTTTACAACTGAGCAGGGTTCCAAGGCAATTTTGGAAATTTATTTCCAGACTTAAACTTTTCTGAATGACATATCCAGGTCCAACACAGGTAGTAGTGGTGTAGCAGGCAGGGGTGCAGGAGCACCCCTAAAAATTCTCATGTCGAAGATTTGGACAAAATCCTTGAAAATCGGGGAAAAATCCCTGAAAACCCAGGCAGAACGACGCCCAACGTTGTTTGATTCGAAATAATGCAATGGACAATGGTTTATTGTTTCATTGGCGCCCAAGGTTTGCAGAAATACACGCAAACGCATGAAGGCCTTTTTTGGAGGTTATAAAAAAAGGTCTTCATGATCTTTGTAGCTGATAATTTGTAAGCGAAATTCGCACAAAAACTTTTCGGCAAAGTTTGGGAAAATTAGGGCAAACATCCTTCGCACCCCAAAATATTTGCTTGCTCCTACACCTAAGGCAGGTACTATAATAGCTAATACGATGAAAGTATAATTATCAATCTTGAATAAAATATTATGAAAATGCATGTCAAACGATCAAGTATGGAATGTTACTTTTGTTTCCATACTAATAGATCAAACAATGTTTTTCCAAACTTTTCCAGGCTGGAAAATGACCAAACTTTTTTCCATACTTTGCAGACTCCGTAGGAAGCCCGAACTGAGTTATGTAAGTTTGTAATTGTATCTGTCCAGTAGCAGCTCCACCTTTTTATAAAGTAGTAACAAGTACTAGTGTAGAACAAATCGAGTCTTATCGTTTTTCTTACTAGGAACGGAAGTGAAGTAAATGATGGAGTTGAGGTATATCAATATGAAGAACTACTGTTTCGACCTAAGGCAATTCACCCACCAAACAGGTTACCTGCAGTTAAACACGCGGGAGATATTGCCATAAAGAAAAAATGGTGAAAACAGTTACTAAAATACAACTGAACAGAAATGGACAAACACTTAAAAATAACGAGGGCTTCGCCGGAATCGAAACTTTCCTGCTGAGCATCTGTTTCTCGAACCAGAACGACAAATGGCCGCAGAGTAAAATAACTAAGACCCAACCTTTGTTTAGGTGCAGATGGCACCACAAAGAGCCTGCGTTTTGGCGACTGACTACCTTTATTATTTTCTCTTTGTAGCAGTCTATTCGTTTTCTGGCGTATGCAAAATGCATGACGACACCGAACGGAGCCTCGAGTGCAGACGTTGCGTTGCCCGGATGAAATGTCAGAGTAAATAGCCGCGAAAACGAAACTTAAGCTGTTTTCGACAACTTTATTGGTACAAAAATGTATACAAGACACTGAAACACTGCGAGTCGCACGTGTTGACAAGGTAACTGCATGTGGATAACACCATAGGCACAATGAACAATGGTACGAGCTTTGTTATACGACAATCTGTAACAACTTCCAGCCGATGAAGCTTTAACGCAAACCATGTTTGTGAATTGTCATTCCGTAAGAAGTGTCCACCTCCCAATTGGAAGGTTGGTTTCGATCCATGGCCACTGAGAGAATTACCGCAGCGCTCCTTGGGCAAGAGCGTTTCTAGTTTCAAGGTTTTCGTTTCGTCAAACGGTAAAGGCCCGATCTAACATCGATCACTTTTATGGCAGGGACCGAAACGGTCTCTCAATACAGTAAAATCTCGCTTCATTACCATCTCGGTATTCAGATGAAGTAGTTGCGGGCTTTCAAAATATCTTAGGTCAAACCTTTTTGAAAAACAGTGTTTATGCCCCGCCCTACATATTACTGCAACGCAAGATAACGACACGCCCAAGCGAAATGTCATCAGGTGCCAACGTCTGGGGCCGGTTTGATCTTCATTAAAGATTTAGCGCCTGAGGCAAAAATTGTAAGCAGACAACAGTGGCCATCCGGCTAATTCGGGATTTTGCTCTTTGCCGCAACTGACATTCGACGACCTATTATGTCTATTGTCTCTGCATTTCAAAACTCTCATCAGCACTTGAATTATAATTCTTATTCAACTCACTTTTTTGTGAATACATGTTGTTCTGCTAAACATTAATCCTGTTTAATTTCTTACACCTAGAGTCTGTACTACAGGCTCTGTAGGTATCCACATGTATACAACTCAAACGATAACAAATTTATGGAACATCCTCATGTTCAGAACTAACAACCTAGTTTTATAGCCATATCTTTTTGACTTCGGGCAAGTGCATTAAGCCCATTTACTCTTGCATTTAAGCCTGATCAGCACCACTAGGTTGATAACACAGAAAGCTCTTGCGACAGACAAAAATTGATTGAAACGAGCGTTGCTAGTAACAGCAGGACAACGTTCATTGCTGTATTATACAAATGCCATTCATGTTTTGATGCCATGTAACGCCAACTACATGTACGTTTTAATTCTTTCGCGGCGGATGTGAGTGTGATGACTCCAGTAAACCTATCACACCTGCTACAGTAGGTTCTCTCTATCAGCCAGAAAAGAAGTTCAGAACAAGGAAAAAGCTGAGCCATGTTCAGCTTGCAGCTCGACGGCCAACCGTGAAGACATTCAGCAGCAGTTTGCGCGAAAGAAAGGAACTCTTTTGCGAACAAGACGACTGCTCGTGAAGGTTTACAGCAATAAGATGCAACGTAGGGTGCCAATGGCAATAGGCAGCTTTGTAACGCCATCATTTTTCGCAAATAGCAGAAACCGGAAAATCTTCAAAACTTTTACGCTGTTTACAAAAATACAAAGGAACGTTTAAAATCGCTACACTGTTTTAAAAAATAAAACTATTTATAAACGCTACAGCACCACAAAAGCAGTACCAAATAGTAAAAACATTATCGGTACGCAAAAATTCTATAACAATAAATTTGACAAAACGCCGAGTAAAATACAATCCTAAAAGATACGATCGGCAAAGGCTTTATATTCAGAACAAGCTACAAGAATAGCACGGGTCGATGTGTTGCAGCAGCACAGGTCGATGTGTTGCGATGACCAATTTCTGTTATTTCGTCACACAGTGTGCAATTTTTGCCATCACGCCATTGAGCTTACGCCTAGTGGCGTGCATCAGCCCTAGATATAAAAAAATAACTGTTTGCTCGTTCAGGTCGTCAGCAGCAAGTTGAGACCACATCACGTGACCGAACGCGCACCGCATACACAGTGTTCCAGTACCAACGCGGAATGTAAAGTCTCGGATGACAACCGGCTTTTCTGATGCGGGAGACGACTACACGTAACCGAGGTTTGTCACTTTTAGGGTGCTGCTTGGATTCCAATCGTTGTGCGCTGCTGCTGCGGAACAAGACAAAAATAAGGACGCTGCCGAATGTTGCTATGCAACCCCGATTAACCAGCGAGGCAAAAATGGCAAAAGAAGCTAGAAGAAAAAAACTCCAACAAAGCTGTCAGTGCACCGCAACGCTCGTATCAACTGAACTGGCTTCGTCGAGAGATTGATGCATAACTGCCACAACACCGGGGTGAGGAGGTCAGGAAGCAGCTAATTCGTAATCACAGCTGTATCAAACGGGGCACAGATAAGCTGTGATCCATAGTAAGCAGAATTATTTCAACCCACTTGAATCATCACCCCCTAAATGCCTAGATCGAATTCTCCAACAATGCCATCTTGCTTGATGTCGTTAAGGCAGCTTCTGGCAAAGTGTTTATTCCTTAGTTGGTGCGTTCGCTACGGAAGATGACGTGGCGTCGGCGACCCGGTATCTTATCACACATACCTTCCACATCAAGGAGTTCGTCATCCACTACTCCAGCATTTCGGTCATAAGGAATAATCACTTCTGGTATCGGAACGCCGTCTTCGGCAGGATCTGCGTCAGTTGTCAACAAAGTGAACAGATTACGTTATTTGGATCCACGATACTTGGACTGTACTGGCCGTAGCTTTCGACAGGACAGTGTCAAGCTTGGACCGCTTTCTATTGGGCAGATGCGGTCTAGTTAAAAAGTCAACCTAACGCATATATGCAGTTGCGCGTTCACACTGTTCGACACGGGTACAGCGGCGATGCTGCGCGTAGAAAGAGGAAGACTTCTGTAAGCGCTTGAAAAAGACACATTTTGTGTCTGACTACATAATTGAGGCGAACAAAAATCTTGGCAGCGGTCCTCCCACCGCTTTCGCACATGCGCTTCTGTTCCTATCCCGGCATCACTGGCGAACACCATTGTGTTTCTTTCACAACAGGCATCGAATTTGATCAAATCAACAGCCACAAAATCACGAAACCACAAGTGTTGCACTGGAACACTTACCGCTGTCGGACGATTCTGCCGCAGTGATCTCATCAGCCTTTTGTTTCGCTAACCTCGCAAGCTGATTGTCACCGAGACCTTTGGCCTCGAAATAGATGTCCAGGAAAAGATCGGATGCTCCGATGTCCTTGGCGAGGAGGAATGCTTTCTCGAAACGACGATAACGCAGCAGATGATGAAAAAACCTCCGGGCGTAGCTGCTCCGGGCAAGAAAAGCGATCGGTGAAAAACTGATCAACAAAACTTGCGCTCTATTTACGACCGATTGCACACGTGCTGTACTTTTTTATGCGAAATATCGCCAAACCCCAGAACCTATCGCGCAGGGATTACGTCACGTAAGTTTGCGTCAGCAACGGGGAGTCCACAGCGTCGAGTTTTCACATCGTTGCGACAAATGTGATGCGTTTAATGCGATAACTTTAATTGTAACGGAGTCATTTAGAATACACGAAGCAAAGTGAACGCTCCGTTTTATAGTTCGGGTAAGATTTTCATTTCACTTAATGTCGGGAAGGCAGTTATGCTGCTGTGTCGACAAAAAATAAACGAAAATGACAGAGATGATTGCAGCTTAGTAAATATTCCTTGAAAACTGATATCCCAGACGTTTTGCAGCTGCACTAACAAATATCATAGAGACACTAATACATAAGAAACGTCCTGAATCTGTCAGCAGAAAACCTAGATTAAACTTACACAAACAGCTGGGCTGAATCGTAGAAAGCATTTTGTCCAGCAATCGTAAGATCTTTACTAAAACAACCACGCTAAATTATAATTTAACTCATGGCAGGGATTTCAACTGACGACATTTTCCACTACAACACGCGAGTATGAAAATTTCAGAAAAATCCTGGTGTCAAGTCTTGCAATTCACACTTAAAATATTATGACTCATGTGTGATGAAAAAGGAACACTGATTTCAACCACGTTTCCAAGTTTCGTACAAACAATATCTAATCCATGACATGTGTTTTTAAGCAACCGCACATGGGCATGCAAATTGCTAACTAAAGTTTTTTGAAAGCAAGCTATTTCGCGATCATAGACCTGTGGGCTACTGAAGAACTTGGCACATGCTGGATCAAAAATATGTTGACGCATGTGGCTGCACTGCCAGGCTTACCAGCAACAATTTTTAGTTTCACAGAAGCTACCTTTTTCAGTTTGACGACCTTGCATTAAATCACGTCCAAGACACCCTGTAGCTTGTATTGCGTAGCGTTTGACCAAATTCTGGTCAATTCAATTATACATGATAATGTTTTTGAGCTCTGCCGCGAAAATCCACAAACAAGCATTTGGTTCATGTCATCAGCCAAGCACGCCGACAATCAATTTACCTTTTTCACGTATGAAACGTAGTGACAAACACTTGTGAATGTTCAAATTTACACGTAGTTGTTAAACACTGCTTCTTTCCTTCATCAGCCAGAGTTTAAAGATGTATAAAACACCGCATTAGTTGAGCGAACCACAGAAGCAAATGCTGTAAGGCAGCTTATTAACGCGATACAGCCTACTGCTGGGAGCACTAGCAACGCAAGGCGCATGCGCAATAAACGTGTTTTTTTAATACTCACCAGCTTATGGTATGGCGGTACTTCAAAACCACGCCGTCCGCGATCGGTCGTGCGCATGCGTAGAAGGCAGAAAAAGCAGCTTCCAATTGCACTGAAACCAAGAACTACTTCATTACTTTCAAGAGAATGTCAACAGAGATTACTCGCCGATTCTTGTCGACGTAACAATCTTTTGTCGATTCCGGGCTTGTATCAAAACGTTCGGACAAAAACAGCTAAAGTGTTTAGTATTTCGCGACGAACTAAGACCTGCGCAAGACTGTAAAAGAGCACAATTTTTTTCGGAAGGTAATTTCTGTGCTGTGCCGTATGTTTTAATTTTTGCAACCAGCTTTTTCTGTAGGCCATTTCGGTTAAACGAGCTTTCAACTGGCACTGCTTGCAACTATTCTGCAAACACAGGGCCTGGTTATAATTGGTTGTTGTGAGATACTTTCTTCCTTCGAGCGCAAGCAGATACACCCAAAGCTGTTCTAAGACCTTCAACTAAATAAACGAATGAATAAAACCAACAACAGCGGGCAACTCGGCACGACTGACACTCAGCTCTGTTGTATTGCTGCCACCGATGAAAAAAATTAAAGCACCGCACCTTCTCTGTTGTGATCTAGAGGTAGAGAAAGCAGGTGGTCAACGATCATCAGCAAGCCATGGTAGGCGATCTCGCCATCGTAGTTCCAATTCAAAGAACACAGCAAGGTTATGGCTGCATTGATCTGAACCAAAGTTTTTCGACAAGTGGGGTAAATAACGTTTCAATCTTGCACGGAACACTTGTAGTAAAATCGCCTTTCAAAGATGGGACGAAAGGATTTTGGTGAAGTTGTGTTTATCGCTACGAATGTTCGCTTTAGTTAAAAGAGTACGGACCTCAGACGTTTCCCACTGCTATATGGCCAGTTACTCAGAGTAGTACTATCGGAGTCTTTGCTCAGTGCTTGGAGTTTCACACAAGACTCTCTTCTCCGAACAGGCTGTGTGCCAAAGTTTTGGTCATGCCGAAATGAAGCTTTGGGATGATCGACTTAAAAATCAAACAAACGAAGAGTGGGACGAGCGTACAGTAAAACAAACACCAAAATGCTGCTAGGTCTGCAGAATGCAAGCACATTTCAACTGATGCGGACAGAGATAGCGACGTTTCTCAAACATTACCTCATCGTTCGCAACGTGCCGATGCAATATTTCGGAAACGGACAGATTGCCATAAAGATGGATCAAGCACAAGGGCCCGCCGCTCAAGTGAACAAGCACGTTGTTACTCTTATTCGACAAGATGTGCCGAAGTCCAACGTCCGATGATAAGTAACGAGACATCTACCAAAGAGACGCAAAACATAACATTACCTAAACTTTTTTTCGAAAACGTCAGAACATTTTATTTGGTTGTCTTGAACGATTTTTGTCCGAGTGCCACACGAGCTGTTGCACAACAGTTCGATGGCAGGACATAAAAGTTCCAGTCCAAAGTAAAAGTATGTCAAACCATGAATGTTGCTTACTAACAACAGTACATTTATTAATGTGAATGGTGATATTGCTTCTTTGATTTGAGCATAGCAGGAAAATGTGGTTTTAATGGCACCTAATATTAACAATGACCTCAGATTACGGCAACATAGCTAAGGTTAGGCCAAGACCATAGCTAAGGTCTTACGTAATGTCCATTTTTCGGGATACGTTAGATTCAATCAAATCAACAAATTTTTCGTAATTACGTTTTTTGCCAATAATGGTGGAATGACATCGCGGGCCGGATTGGCCCGCGGTCCGTAGTTTGGAGACCATGAATAATCAATATACAGATTTGCTTCTCACATAAAGCAGACAACTGGTAACTGCACACAGACAGAACAACACCCAGCGCTTCTTTGACAAACTCCGCCATTACCGTAAGTTCAACTCAGTTCACAAATGTTAGTGAATAGCAGCTGCCGACGATGCGATTGTAATGATACTACCGACAAATTCACAGACGCTGCTGAAAAACATGTAATGTTCTGTCTTCTTGAGCCTATTGTTTTCCAGCATGACCATATACATTTGTTTTTCTTTGACGCTTTCAGCCCGTGTGACAGCACCACGGTAGAAACAGTGCTTGGTTCAGACAAACATCGTTGGGAAACACTGCCGTGCACCTTCAAAGAACCCTCAAATACAAACGTACCTCTAACTTCTTAGTTTCTTCACCTTGAAGATCCAGGAAAGAGAGAGGGTTTAGGATGACATCGTACAACATTACATCACCCTGACCACTGCCAACAAGCACAACTCCTTGATGGCAAGCTAAGCTGACGGGCACCATGTTGCTTAGCGACACTGAAGCGAGCATGGATTGCGATGCAAGATCAAAGACGGCCACAGTTCCGTCGCTGCATCCGATGAACAACCGGTCCTCGTCTCTGTATGGCATGATTTGTTAGGGTCAGCATATGTAAGTATCTAGCAGTGACTTCACCGCAAAGAAGAAACGACGTTCATCGCGAAGCGTCTCTTACTGAAGAGCACAAAGCTCCCTGGCAAACACCTTGGACGGGAGGCAACATGCAAAGCAGTGAGTGGACTTTCGCATCTGCACTCTAAGCAAATTTTTTTCCCTTGGTCGCGAAAAACAAAAGTTTCTAAAACATTTGTTCGAATTTGGCAACTGGATGACGTACTTTCTCAAAATAAACCCGGAGAGGATTCTTTACAAAATCACAGCACTTGCCCAACTGAAAACTGAATAAAACCAGAGAGAATATTTTTTTTTTAATCACACGCGCTGGACAGTGTGCGACGTATCGTTTAGCACAGTGGTTCTTAACCGGAGGAGCACTCTTCCCCAGGGGGCGTCAATAAAGTTACAGGGGGACGTGAGCCCTAACGTGCTTTGCAACATTGAAAATGCGATCAATTAACTTACCAATAGATACATTTGCTTTTATAACTTACTTAAAGTCAGGGGTGCTTGAAACAAAGGACAATTACTGAAAGGAGGCGTGGCAGAGAAAAGGTTAAGAACCACTGGTTTACCAGGTCGAAGTAATAGATTCTGCTTCTCACGTTGAAACACGGGCAATTGTGGCAGCGGCGAATAAGCGCATAACCGACCCCGCTTTGGGACAAGCGGCAAATTTCAAAGAAGGAAACCAGTGAAGACACGACCTCGACGATATGCTTGGAAAAAAAACTGAGGGTAAAACTAAACATGACCCGTACTGATTCCGCGCAGATGATAGAACGGCATGCTTGACGTGGAACGATATAACAGCTAATCGCTGGATCTTGTTTCTTGTGCACTCGTACACCGCGGAGTCCAAGTGACGTTCTTTGCGCACGTTGTACGACTTTTCCAGACTGAGAATCTGTGAAGGAGCGCAAAACCTTGTTTCAGGTTTTTGAACGCAAAAAAAACGCGAGAACTGATAATTTTAACGCAGTCCGAAGGTTGAAATTCGTCAGTCGTAAATTATCTTAAGGAAAATAGCAACACCACACCCCAGAACCCACTTAACTTGTGAGGCATCCACTCCCTTTCGGAACAAACAACCAAAGCTGTTGAGCGAGCAGTGGCGTCAACCCTTATGCACTTGCACCTTAAATTCCTCAAATGCTACTCACCGCGTTTTATCATAATTTATAACGTTTCGTGTTATTCCTTTTCGAAGATATAATGACTCAAGCTACTTGTTGACGTAACAGGAAAAGCAAAGAGGGTTTAATCAACGCGATATGAACAAGCAAAACACAATAGGTCTGAAAATAAACTTGCGGTTTGTGCTTATTTACTTGACCACAACAATTACAACAGCTACAGCCCAAACAATGATAGGCGTTTTGTTTCAAAACCAGCAAGACTCCGTTAAATAAGTCAATATCTGCTAGGTCTTACACTGAATGCATCAGCTATGCCAGCTTTATAACAATTCAAATATTCACTGCTATCTTCGCTTGAAAATTCGCAAAGATCCATTTTACTTCCTGTACATTCTTACATAGTTGAACGCAGATTCACTTTTTCATGTTTATTACAGTCAATTGCTCAACGTTTTAGAGAAGTCATCACAAACCGCGTTACAAAAAACTAGCTACTGAGGGCTTGGTTGCCAAATGAAATGGATCGCTTGCGGCTGACCACCGAATACACAAACAGTTTTAGATCAGAAACAATTTCTCGAACGCCATACCTGGTTTGAACTGGTCAGACTGAAATCCAGCGATATTAAGTCGTATTCACTTCTGACAGAACTCAGCACTTCCAATCTACACACAAAAAAACATTTAGATCATTAGCTGATGTTGACGTCATGACTAGAGAAAAATTTAACAACTGCACACCCTTGAAAGAAAACAGATTCAAAACCTGGTACCAACACATGTACCAAATCCAGTAGCCATTTTTTTCCTTATGCGTATTGCGTTGCAACTTCCCAGTTAACAGTAAGAACTGACAGTTGCGGTCGACCCTTAGTTCCTGCGAGGCCTTGGACAGGATAAGCTTCATTCGGTAGTTTTGGCTTTTTTTCATCATGAAGACCGCAAGTGAAATCCTGCCTGCTGAGTGGCTAAACTACTTTCTCTGCAGAGCTGCTTGTCATTTTTAAGCAAATCAAATAAGTTTGCAACATTGCTGCGCTTCTTTAGTTGCATTTACAGCTTATAACAACAAAGCCTGAGTTGCAAGGATCACGATTAATGAAAGCGAGATTGCCGAAGGCAACGCCAGTGAAGTGAGAATGGAGGCTTTCTTGAAACCAGTAAAACGCAATTTGGTACTTGCATGGCATGTGCGTGGCAGAACCTCTTTCAGAGAGAATGATCGCATTGAGAAATTCCATAACAAACCCGGGTTAAAGGTTAGACAGTGAGTTGTCTAGCCTTCAGTAGGCCACACTTTCCATTTCTTAGTGCGTCCAAAGGAAATGCGTGACCAATACCTCGCCAGGTTCAGTTGCATGTGGCTTCCAAAGTGAAATTTCCCACTTGTCTTTCGGTTACATTTATATACATAGACTGATTGCACGTCTGTCTAGCCTTCAGGGAGACTATTTGATCCATGGCTGGAGCCCTGTCAGCGGAATAACGATAGCTAAAGGGTATTCCAATTTTTCAAAAATAGCAAAACTTCCGAATTGCACTCTCATCAATAGTTGCAGCTTAGCGTCATGCCCAGGAATGTTCCACAGTATATTTTGCTTCGAACGTATTGTCTTGCTATAAGGAGATTGTTTTACATTTCGTTTCTCTCACAAACCTTCACGTTAAAAGGTTTCGATAACTTTCAGAATAAATTTAATCCTATGAAATTTGGTAGCAAGTCCAAATAGTACCATCAGAAACTGGTTTGGACGCTGCTCTTGCAAACACAATTTCTCCAAAAGAATTGCACTCGCAGCCTGGAGTGAAATCAATTTTTAACATTTAATAGACTTGGATATGACCTAGTTAACGTTTCCATGATTATGATGCGTCTGTGCTGTATTTCTGATCTTTCAACAGTTTGGAGTTTCCAAAGTGAATGCTTAGTTACGCATTAGGCAGCATTCTGCCAACAAATAGAGAAATCAACAGATTTTCCAAAAATAGCAACATTTACCAATTGGTATATCGTAAATTGCCCCGAGATCATAAACAACCACATGCAAAAGCACCGCAACAATCCGTACCACAACATATGGTGGTATAAGAAATGAATCGCTACCATCAAAAAATCAGAACGTCGCTTCGGCATACCTTCCGTATGAGCATCCGAGAAGAACAATATTGACTTTTTCATTATCAGGAGCAGTTTGAGTCCATGACCCAAGTTTCCACCAACACACCATCATGTCTTCTTTGTCATTTACCACCAAGTTCCTCTTCAAAAGGGTTTGTGGTCCTGATTTACAAAAATTTCGTGCATGTAGACACAGCCAACGAGACACTGGTAAAAAATTTGTGGGCAAGTCTTTTCAATTAAACAAAGAGCAACAATTTAAATTTAAAGTGCGTTGATGAAACAGTGACGCAATTCTTCCAAATACAACGATAATGTTGAACTGAAGTTCGTTTTGTAAAGGCAGAAATGAGCAAACATCGTAGTTTTCTGTATGTATGTGGCACGTTTTGAGATCTAACTGTGACAAATCTAGGGATGAAAAGAAATTCTTCACAACCTGGCATCAACAAAGAAAACTGTTATTCCCAAATCAACCCAGAACCTTCACAAACTTAAATAAAACGATTCTGTTCAATTAATCTAAGCGCTACCTCGCATGGGTTCACATTTTGAGTTCTGCTCTCTGTTGGACATTTATTAAAAACATTCATAATGATCTAATTGACCCAAATTTTCAAAATCAATGTTACTTACGCAACTGGCAAACTTTGAAAGAGTTCTACACAATCCACAACACTTTGACAACAAAAATCACCTGATGTTAGCAATAGCCTCAACTCTACTAGATTCGTCAACGGCACTTACCTCTTGGCATTCTATCAAAGCAGCCATGCAACCAATGCCCGTAGCAATTATTTTGTCCCCATGATGGGTTTTCCTGATCGCCAAGGAAAAAAATTTTTTCGCAACTCAAAAAATTGCCGCAATTAGAATAAATCTTCAGAAACAATTTTGACAAAGACACAGAATTTGTGAATTGATGTTGTCATTAAAAGTTGAAAGCATGTGTATTTATAGGTTAAGCAGTTACTTTTAACAAAACATTCAGCTTCGGTATCACGATCACGAACGATATGGAATAAATGCTAGTAAGTAGTATTGAATCCAACACGAGTTGTTTTTCATTTTCGTGAAATTCAGAGAAAGGGACACGAGAATCAGTTAAGACCAAAGTTTAAAGTGAATCTGTACTGCAACTATCTTCTTAGAGTAACACGTTCAAACAGGAAACACAATCCGTCAGGAAAAATGGCAAAAAAGATCGTAAGAAACAAATCTTTGCGAGGTACGCAAATATTATACAAAAGATAAACACTGCAATATCGCAAGTGTTCATATTTTACCTGGAATATCCACTTGTGATACCTTCAGCTCAGATTTCAATGAAAAAAACACGAGTTTGCTTTGGTTTTCATAGGCAAAACACACGAACGAACTTGAGTAGACAGCTGCAAAAATTTGTTTAAAAACTTTTGTACCTGCATTTTCGCTCAATTGTTCAACTCAGGATTATTTAGCAGTAGATAACAACTTACAAAGTTTGCTTTTGTATTTCGGTGATAATAGTGTATTGAACTTAAATATAGTAGGATTCCCCTATAACGTCGCTTTTTTGTCGGCCACTGCAGAATAATTCGTTCGTTTATAAAGGTAGTTGCTAGCGTTCTTTATATTTGAAGTGTAAGTTCGGCTGTGTGGAGCCACCACCAAATATTTTATGATCGAATCGGAACGCAGTTAAATTAGTCGGTCAATTGCTGAATGACATCAAGCATTGCGCCCTCAGCTGCAATGGAGGAAAATCTCTACATGAGTTTTACTAGGGATTGTTGCGACTATAGTCAGTTTGATCGATAGTCTTGGTGGAGTAGTGCGTGAATTGCCGAACAAAAGAAGCAGTATCCCATTGTGGAAATAGTATGACATCATTGTTTCGCTCAATAGCGAAAATGTTACGAATGTGGCACAACTTGCAAAAGATTTCGATATTCCAACAAAGATATTGACTGCAGTTTCGAAAAATAAAGGCAAAATAATTTCTAACTTTTTCTTATCATAGTACACGCGAAAACACGATGCAGTAAGCAGCAATCCTAATCAGAGAACACTTTTAACACTTGCCAGGCTTTGGCATTGAACTGAAAAGCCATTTTAGGAACGATTTATTGTAGTTCGGCTATAACGACAGTTCGCCTATAACGACGTTTTTTCTCATTTGTATTTAACAGCAAAATGAATTAAAATCTCCAACATCTTTTAGGAACTACATGAGGTACATATGGTTGAATTGATGTTTTAAAACAAATGTATATGCAAATTATGAAACAAGCACTTTTAGTTGCATTTAAACATTCAAGTTATAATTTAAGTGCTTTTATCAATATCTTCACAGATTGTGATAAAGATACAAGTGTTTGTTTTTATAAATAATATGAAAAAAAGTGAACAATCATTAATTCCACAATACTTACCTGAAGAGCAGTTGGCTACTTTGCCAATAAATCCTTTTTCAAAGTTCAGCTTTACTATATCATTAGAGCCAGAAAGTTCAACATCCACAGTGACACCATTTCCAAAAATAATCTTAATAAAATGAAAAAAGATTCTCTCATATACTCAATATTACTCAAGCTATAAAGCTAAATTAAATCAAGCTCAATGCTTTAGGTAAAAATCTGCAAACTGTGAATGCTAAACTAATACCTATTTTGGTGTATTCACTTACAGACAAAACGTTTTCACATTAAAGCATCATCAGAATCTTTTATTGAAATACATTTCACATGAATATATGATACTGATGATGTTTCAATGTGACAACATTTTGCCTCCACACTGACTCAGTTTGTGCAGTTTGCTAAATTGTAACTGCTCAAAAAACTTTGGATAAAATGACACAATACTCTGCATGGAATAACACTCGCTCCTTAAATAGACCAGGTGATTCTTCTAATACTCAAAGAAAAAGAGAACATACACAACAATAAATTATAAACATATTATAAAAAAGCAGATTTTCATCAGAGCTATCACCTAATAATCAAATTTTGCACACCTATTTTTCTTTAAGTAAAATTTAAAATGCAAATGATTTTTAGTTATTTCCACAAAATATGTTGAAAACCATAAAAAGATAAAACTACATCTAAAAAACGTAATGATTTGCAGACCTTCAAATATAAACCTCTGTAGATTCATAGTTTATATTTTTATTCACAAACAGTTCATAATCAAGGTATTGAAAGTATTCTATAACAGAAATTGTAGTAAACCTTGCTTCAAAACACATGACGTTTCCTTAAAGTAATTTAGATTAATGAAATAGATATGAGTCTGTGACTTGCAACAAAACAAACACAATCTCTGATATTTCATAGGCCTTCACTTTTATTGTTTTACTCTCACTACTCATGCTGTCAGCAGTTAACACCTGCAGCAAAAAGTTACAAACATACTTGTCAGATACCTTAAGAATGGAAGTTTGCTTCCATTTTACAAAAAGGACTTCTTCTGACCGCAGCAGCTCTTCCAGCATCTTGATATTGTCCCTTAGCCTGGAAGGCCTTTTGTTCCTTGGTGTCCATACCTCACCACGATCAACTGTAAAGCTTTTTTTGATGAAATGGTAGTCTCCAACAACCACCTCACCCTTTTCATGATATTGGTTGATGGTGATGTCTTTGTCTGAAAAGGCCAAAAACTCCAGCAGTTCATTTAAAATTTATATATTCATTACATTTAATGTTAGATAAAAACCAAGCAGCAACCTGTGGCAATGGAAAATCAAGAAATGATTAGATCCATTACAATCCTTTTTTCAGCTTTTGTTGTTGTATCAACATACAGTAAATGTTCATATTTTAAAAACACAGACACAGAAACGAAATTAGTTGAAATTTAGAGTACAAAATGTTTGAGCTCATTTCAATAATCATGTCACACAAAAGAAAAAGTTAAGCACTTGATATCCTGTGTTCCTCAGTAGAAATTGAAACATAGGAACTTCAAAACAATTTATAAATGTGTTACTGGGTAAGTGGAATAGAGTGTACCAACTGAAGTTCAGAGATTTGAAAGTTGAATGCTAATCCCTCAAGTATTAACCATTTCCAAAAAGTATGACATGAGATACAGCTTGCATAATCAAAGATAAACAAATGATAAAAACATCATGGACGCATGAATCAAATTATATCAGTCTAAAAAAATGTGTCACAAAAAGTTAGAATCATAATTCTAGGCCAGGGTGATAACTATCCACTTTGTTTGGTAAGCATTATACCATTACACTGGTGTTTTCATAATCTTTTAGTAACTACAAAATCAAGCTTGTGATAAGAACATGTTTTGAATGTTATCATACCCAATGCAAGCCTGACAGAAACAACTTTAAATTGACACAGATATTGCTGCAAGCGTAACTTACAAAGTCTGAAGATGATCTTAAGGTTTTCATTTTAATGAACTACACCAGTTTATTGTGCAGTGTGTCCTCACATATAACAGTTAATGACACTGAAGGAGTCTCAAGACGTATTTTTATGAGTCTTGGTCTCAAACACTGCACGTCTGTCTCAAATCAATTGTCTCAAGCTTTTGAATGTTTCATCAATATGGCTGGCAAAGCTTTCAATCTTTTAATGTTTATCATATTTTCAGAAAAAAACATGAAATATGAAAAACAACATGAGAATTTGAACAAACATAGAGCTTGGAAGTGATGATGACCTTTTCCTCCAAAATTCAAGGAAGTTGTTGAAAAATCTGACAAATTTTGTATCAGTTTGAAAACTCACTCCAAAGTAACGCTTACATAATTTGTTGTTTTTTTTGCAAATGGGTGATAAGGCAATGAGCACTAGAGCTTCACTTGAACACCATATTCAAAATTATGAACAGTGTAACCACTTACTGTCATTGATTGGTCAAATCTAACTGAGTGAGATATGGCGAGAGTCTGAATTCGACATAAACAACCGTACAGCAATTATTTCACCTCAGATATAATATACATACAGAGCCTACAATTCTATTTGTGTATAAATGTACAAACAATGGGTGAAGTAGGCTGATGCATATTTAAAATTAAAAGTTGGAACACACAATAGCAAGTTATATTTACTATAAAAAGAAAATCCATCTAGCAGTGTAGTTTTCATGAAATTTTATTCTGGTGTTTGAGGACATGTGTTGCAGCTCTTCGATCAGTGTGGGGTCACATGTGTGATGGACCATGAACGAGATCTGTGCTAAGAATAGCACCTATAGGTACGTGGTGAAAACAAGCAGTATCAGAGTGAGCATAGCATGTCACCTCTATTGTTGCTTGCTGCCATGGTGTGAAGTTTTACACAATTGCCATTCAGGCTGTGCGATTGCAACAAAATGGTGCTACAACCAAGATGTGAAGGCAATGCTAGATGTAACTTTCACAAAGAGCCTGTGATTGGTGCGATTCTTTGTAAAAAGGAAGATGATGGTACAGTCACTCAGTTGGCGCATTGTTGCATGCGTGATGCACCACAAGCAGGACGTGTGCTATGAATAGCACCTATATGCATATGGCATAAACAAGCAGTAATAGAGTGAGCGTGGCATGTGATCTCTATTGTATTGTTGCTTGTTGCCCCAGTGTCAAGCTATGTGTGCTTGCCGCCCAGGTTTTCTGATTGCAACAGTAGACACTCCATCATAGTCATGAGAAACAATTTTGATGGGATTCTATTGAAAATAAACACTTGGTATATAGAAAACAGTACTTTACAAGACATGGAAATACCTGAAATACAATTTTGCTGAAGTTTCCACAGTTTGATGTTAAATCCAATTCCTGCCATTTTTCACAGATCACCAAAACCTATCACTTTTCATGCTTGTTATACAAACAAATTTTCAGCTTAAGAGTGTAAGCCATAAGGTTATTCTTAGAATATCCCAACATTCAACTTAGGTAAAAGATAGTCAAAGTGGAAAATATTGCCAATTGCTGCACATAATTAATTACTGCACCTATGAAATCGCAGAAAACAAGTAATGTAAGGCTCATGACCTCTGAACTTCAGTGTCTGATATCCACAATATATAAAATTTAATACTTGGGCTAATTTATTCTCTTTTTATTTATAATCTTTTGTTTCCCACATATACCGAAGACTCACCCTTTTAACACTTTTAGAGCCGCCTGGTTTCGGCGATTTTCACAAAAAAAACAGCAGTTTTCGGTTGCCTTACCAACGCCCTAGCTCCTCCGCTCATTGTGCTAGAGAGCTGTTCAGCGGCTCAAACGGATCGGCCAGTCTAGTAGATTGCACTTGAAAAACAATTTTTTGCTTGGGGGGTGCGGTTTTTTTGTGAGTGACGTCATAAGTGAAGGACTTTTTGGCCACCTTGGCCCACTTTGCCTGGCCTTGGGTGCCAACCGATAGGTGGTAGTATTTCGCTGAAGTTTTTACTGGAAACTAGGCTACAATCCGAGTCTTTTGATACTTTGGATGACCTGCTGGGGTTTCGGGTTCAAAGTTGTGATGTAAGTTAGTAAAAATATTTGACTAATTAGCTAATTAATTAATTTGTTTATTTTAAATCATAAGTGTTGAACCAGAAACGCTAGAAAGTCGATCAAAGGCTCAAAAGACTCGGACTCGAGCCTAGTTTCCAATGACAACTTCAGCGAAACACTTTCGCCTAGCGGTTGGGTCCTAGGCCAGGTAACATGAGTCAAAATGATCCTGAAACTACTTCACTTATGACATCAGTCACAAAAAATCTGCACCCGCAACCAAAACATTTTTTTTCGAATGCGATCTACTAGACTGGCCGATCCGTTTGAGCTCTTGAACAGCTCTCTAGCGCAATCGGTGGAGCTAGGGCGTTGGTAAGGCAACCGAAAACTGCTGTTTTTTAGGCCGAAATCCAAGTACAAATATACCGTAGACCAGGGGTTCCCAACCTTTTTTGCTGCTCGTACCCCTTTGTCAGGTCAGAGCATTCTTAGTACCCCCAAAAAAATTTTGAGATATATATTGCTCTATAAGAGATATATAAG
>Ga0210059_1002253_pt1 | contig 30025 bp, 13 predicted proteins | sample Ectturendosymbi2_FD_188042 | JGI IMG/M metagenome (GOLD analysis project Ga0210059, IMG submission 188042) | Ecteinascidia turbinata endosymbiont from Florida, USA - Sample 2 (SPAdes) (version 2) | ecosystem: Host-associated > Tunicates > Ascidians > Unclassified | place: Key West, Florida...
GGGGGGGGGGGGCAGCAAAAGACTTAAGGGCAATGGAAACTTGTAGAAACCAATTTGTTACCAATTGTGCTTGTATTTGGGCAGCAACAATGTTTACCTGAAAAATAATAGCAAAAGTTATAGAAAACCATTCTGAATTTTATGGGTGAGCGAATAGCTGCAATAAATTTGTTTCAAGTTGATCTTGAAAAAACACAAAATTATCTGTGATTTGCTTATGAAAACGCACCTCCACCCCTGTTGCCGCCGCCTTGTCAAAAGGGCAGGGGGCAATACCCCCGTCATTTCACCGCTCTCCGGTGTCCCTGAAATTACCTTGATGCTGTTATATAAGGTCACTTGTTCCCCCGTTGCCCTCCCTTCCCCGTCATGCACGCCCGTTCTGACGTCCCTGGCTGCGGCTACCTCCAGACCGCACAAGAAGGTGCGGAATTATTGATACCAAACGGCAACCACAACAGAAGTAAGTTTGCTGCTTAAGCACGCAAATAGCATCGTTTTCGCGACGTTTGTGCAGTAGGCGTGATGCACGAGTAGATAAACCCATGCCAAAAGAACGATTATCAGGAAAAGTTACAAGCAAATTTCAAATACATTTGCATTGCACAAAACCAAAAATATTTATATTCAGTAGTGATTACTAAAGCTGGCAGAAAGTCAAACTTGCAGAGAAATCATAATGATACTCAACGCAATATCGGAATACAGAGTTTGTATTTTTGTATCTCTTTTGAATCACAATTCTTCAAATGAATATTTTATTTAACGCAAAAAAATCGAGACCGACTCAATTTTACTCTAGAAGACGATCTTAGATGCGCCCTTTCCACAACGCGGCCAAGAATTTACAATCTGGTCGAAAACGTCACACATGAGCAAAAATCACACTGAAGTTTATCTCGCGGTCTGCTTACTGTTGCTGATGTTAAAATTAAGTAATTTCGATGTATTATCGTAAAGCCCATAGGCTATTTTGTTTGCTCATATTTGTACTTAAATGAAGACTTAGAGTAGCTTTTTCTATTGTTCTGTGATAGTGGGCCACGACGTTCTGCTGAAAGCGACAAGTGGGCCACGGCATAAAAAAGGTAGGGAACCACTGCTCTAGGGGTACATGTACCCCAGGTTGGGAACCCCTGATATAGAAAAAGTATTGTACACTTCTTGTCAAGCTCTATCACAAATTCAGGTGGACAGTTGTAACATGGCATTCAAGACAAAATATGTTGGCAGTGTCTATTTTACCTCATGAAGCAAAAGCACTGCTGGAGCTATATTGCCTTTAGCAGAGCACAATTAGTTGAAATGGTCACATGACAAGTTCGGAACGCATGATCTGCTTAGTTGACTACAACGTCTGTACGGTTTGGCCCGATGGACGAGTGATGTCATGGTTTCAGTGCTTCTTGTCTGCATTGCGTGAACTGTAGACTAAACCCTAATCCTAAAACCCTAGCCCTTGTCACTTTGCATATCATACTTGTCATGTGACCACTTCATCCAATCATGTTGGACTAAAGGCAAAATAGCCACAGCACAACTCTTGCCTCATGAAACAAAATAGACACTACCAAATACGTTGGCTAATGTACAACTGAGTGAGCGGTTTCGGACTTGGAATGGATATCGCACTACATAACTTTAAATTTCGGATATGGATTGGATTGAGTTTATGAAAAAAAGTCGGATTGGATCAAGATTGCAAAATTATCATAGCCGTACACCCTCTATGTACTGATAGATTTCCACGTGTCCACTGACGCCATGGTTCAAAACTGATTTTAAGTATTCTGATTCCTATTCGTGCGTTCTTCTACTACACTAAATTGATTTCTAACTAAACTATGTCTTTGTTGTTCCATTAGCACTTTACTTGTCTAAGTACCATACAGTCGTTATAATTTCAGTTAGTATTCAAACTCTTTCAGTAGCTTTAATAAACTAAACTTTGGTTTGCTAAACTATATGTAACTCATTCAATGTGCGGCCCTCATAAAGATAGTGACATAATTTTTGGCCTGCAGTAAGGCATTTCTGGTGAACATATCTGGACTAATTATATGTACAAAGATTTACTAATTGCGGTGCTCAGCATTTCTTTTCGCAACGTTCCAGTTTAAATTTCGTTAAATCCCATCTATGCCACCCGTATTCGTGATATAACACTCTGCAGGTCAAAAACTACTCTTTGTGACTTCAGCCCAGGATCGGAGAAATATTGATTTGAATAGAGACTTTTGCGACTTGAAGGCGCGCGTGTTGCCATTATCGAATACTGGATCTTGGACAATACTGACTTTGCCCATTCGATTCAAGTGTCAGTCTTTTTAGTCTTTCATCTTTTGTGAAGGCCAAGCCAAAGTTTTTTCTTCGTTTAGTTCTCTACCACCTTTTGCTCGCTGTCTATATTGTTAGAAACCCCTTTTCAAAAAAACGTTTTGTGTAATTTTAAGAATTTTATCTTGCAAAGCAAGTAGGCTAATCTTATTGTGCCCGTATTGAGTTTTCGTACCAAGCTTCGCCCCCCACCTAGAACAGATTCGCCTCCCCTAGAAAAATGTGTTGGACATAGTTTAAAAATATTCGACACAGTAGAAAAATTTTGGGCCCCTCTTGGAAAACTCCTTGCCCCTCCAGGTGTCTCAAGCCGGTTGCGGGCCTGTTTCGTACTCTTGATGAAGTGCTGAAATTTTGTGAATCAGAACATATACTGTACCAGAGTTGCCTAATGCGCTATTTCGCAAGCCACTAATAAACGGAAAGAGGGAGCTTTTCCAACAGAAAAAATCTTCGTTGCTCACTGCTAAACATGCTGTCGTTTAAAAGCTTTATTACTAATAACAGAGTTCTTTCCAATTTGTTAATGTTAGAACATTGCTTGTTTTGAAACAAAAATTCCTCTCAAACCTTTCTAAAGCCAGTCGCTGCGCAGCTCTGGTATATGCTTGCATAGTAATGAAATATTTGCCTGCACATGCAATATTAAAATATTTTCAAGTTCATCAGAAACAAGATTGGGAGTAAAGGATGCTTAAATTGTTAAAATACCTGTATATATTTACGGCCGGATTTTAAAAAGGGCCTCAGTGTGAGACTGCCAGTAAGTTAAAGCATTTTGCTCTAATGTACAGTATTAGTCATTATGCAGATCACAAACACAATTTGCGAAGGATCTGTGCAAACTACAGCTCGGTTTTGACCCAGATCTGCATGTTTATCCTAATACAAACTTCAAATGTTGCACTTTGCAAAGAATTGGAATTGTTGGCTTCATAAGGGCAGCGGTTTTAAAAAATGGCACTTGCTTTTCCTGACTTCTGGCTTGGCGTCGGTGAAATGGAGGGGGACGCAATTTTCAAACGCTGTTTTCAGAGTGATTAATCCTTTGGCATTCATCACTACAGTAGCAATTCTTGCCGCACAGTACTCAAAAGACAAACACCAAATTAATCAGTCAAGAAGCGTGCAACAGTGGAACTATATATCGTAAACGAAACGCTTGTTTTGAAAAAGTATCTATTACAGTACCTCTGTAATAGTGACAGCTCGACATGACTTTTATATTCATGACATAGAATATGTGAATAATATTTTTACCAGTTGTCTCTTCTTGTCAACTTAACTAAAATCGCGGTTCAAACATCATATTTTCGCTAAACATTCTCTTCTGAACATGCGCAAGAGCATGACTTTTTCGATTTGCAATGAGTTTAAAAAAATTGCTGTCGCGTCAGACAGCTCAGTCTTTGCGTTAAACCCGGAACCGGAGTTCACGATGTTAATCTTTGCTATTTACTCACCCTTATCTTCACTTTCAATTGAAATGTTGGAATCCCACGGTGAGAAATGCTGCCACAACTTTTTTTTTCTGCAAAGTAATTTAAACAGAGGAAACTATGCGAGGAGGCGGGCAATTTCGCGATATCAATCGTCAAGCAAACACCTCCCCATAGTGTTGGGTTACAAATGTAGTGTTTCATAACAAGGAACTCCTTGTTTAACAAGGGCCTTAAGAGGTCGAGCCAAAGTTAATTTGACATGATAAGAACAATGGCCATAGAGGTCTTGGAACTACAGTAAGATGACCTTGCACTGATTTCCTAATTGCTGACTGTAACGTTTTTCGGACTACAACAAGTATTCTACAACTTGTTTACAGTCAGTGCCGGTGAGCGATCACATTTCGGAAAAGGCTGAGAAGTTTTAATGTGATTTGTAAAACGTTCAAAACTGTTTTTCTGTGATTTTACCGAAATTTTTCTCCTGTGTGAAGGTTTATTCAACAACTTTCTTTCTTTGAACGCCGTTAAAACTGTCAGTAAAGTTTTAACTGTTTTCAGGGCCATTCTCGAAAATGATTGCTCTTTATGGAAAAAAAATATAAGCTGGTTTTTTTTTTAAACTGTAGTAATTTTGACAAAACATAGGAGACTGCAACACCCTTCCATTTCGGAAATTTAGCGCTGGCTTCAACAGTGTGTAAAAACAGTTACGAGGCATTAAACATCTTAGCAGAATTTTTTATTAATAAGGAAAAATTGCTTATGGCTTAGATAGCAGTGGACAAAACTAGAAATATCCCTCAATTTAAAGTTAAATGGACAAAGAAAAAGTTTCAGTGAGAAACTGTGATAGCGCTGAAATTTTCTTGTTCTGTTTCTACCAATAGCTTTCACTTAAAGAAAAATGATGAGAGAAGAATGTGTCCCAGAGAAGACCCACAAATATCACGCAACTTGTTCAAGTTCGAACTTTCGGATTCAAATTTTCCAACTAGAAGATATTATTTAAAATTACGAGTTTCTTAAGACTCAAGGTCCCAATCATAGGGTTTAGCAGTGTAGTACAAACGAACACACATAAAAAAACAAATAAAAACAACACTTAATCAAAACATGGCACCGGATAATCATTGATATGTGCAGGCAATTCCATAAAAAGGAAACAGCACTGAAACAAATAATTAGGGAATACTGCAATCTCTCATCGCCATACAGAAACGTTACAATGGGTAAACAGGAAGACTTGTACAAAAAGCATCAAACATTAAAGTGAGCTGATAACGTCTGATGGAGATGCATGTCGCTGAACCAATGCATACGTATTGTTTCCAATCCAAGCATCAACTTTCTTGACGAAATGAGAAACCTAATGCTGACAAAGTATGTACTGACTGCAACCAGATTTAATAAAAATTAATCATTGTGTTCCTAATCAGCCGACTGACTCATAGATCATATACTCTTTTCTGCTGCGCACCTTAATTTTGCTGTTTTCCCACGTTGTGTTGCTGGCTTATGGCGCTTGCTTGAGCCAGTGGTGCGGGTTGGAACACATGGTGATGAAAGCATCACAGGCTCTGGGGCCATAAAGCAAAGGATCAGTGTTTTTTTCAGATTGGCGTGTTAACATGAATCTGAAACAAACGTAAAAATATATAGTTGAAAAACATTTTATCTCAAATGCGAAGATGATCACTCTCGAACTTTTCACTACCTGAATCAAAACCCAGCTGATATATTACCCCTTTAAATTCTTGCTTCTTAAGTTGGTCGATTAGCCTTACCTGCGGTATGAGCATTAAAAATATAATAGAGCACAAAATACACATTTAAGCAGTGTCTTTAAGGCGTTTTGAGGGACCAAAACCGTCTCTCAAATTTTTTCAACGGTTTCTCAAAATACAGTAGAACCTCACTGCATAACCACCACCAAATTATACTAAACCCTTGTTTTATGACTATCTCGGTATTCAGATGAAATGGTTGCGGTGTCTCAAAAACGTCTTAACGGTCATCAAAGTCAAACCTAAAAAAACTGCATTTAAGTACCCATAATTTTAATCGCTTGAGGATATCTTTCTTCAAAGAAAACTAGGCGAATATGTCAATATTTATCAAATATTTTCATCAAAACAAAGCAGGGGCGTACCGAGGTTATATTTGACTTATGAAATATTTTCATCAAAGCAGGGGCGTACCGAGGTTAGATGGCGCCTGGGGCAAGAAACAACTTTGACGCCCCAATGTTCGAACCTAAGGTCTTTTGGGAGTAAACGTATTACTATGTTGAAGAAAGCACGGTCTTTTCGGCGCCGGGGCATGGTGCCCCCTTGCCCCCCTCGTTACAGGCCTGAACCAAAGTGATGGTTAAGGCGCTTTGATACTTTTAGCCCAAAATATGCTGGCTATCAAACACAAGTGTTAAATTATTAGTTAAAAATATAGGTTATTGACTGAACGCTTTGTTTCTAAGAAAAAGTAGTCAGCTGTCGTAATTTTTAACAAAACCGAACTTTATTGGGTTGAAGTTTGTTAACTGATGTGAAAAATGTTGTATATCTGACCTAACTAACAGGCTTGTCCATGGGAATGGGATTTTTTCCATGAGATGGGATAGGACAGTGGAGTTGGAATTTGTCCCATGTCCCATCGTTATTGTACGTCACATAGCAGGAATTTTCTAGAGTTAATACCGTTATTATATGCTTGCATCACAGTACGTATTACACGTAGAGGCTCACTGCCATGACGTAGTGATGCGGGGTCCCATAAAATGAAGTTGTTGGACCCTTTTTTAGGTGATAACTAAAACAACGGTCAGCAAATGATCATTTCTCCATAATTGGAGATTTGGGGATGTTTCAGACATGTTCTTTAGGTTAGAGCACTGTCTATAAAAAGGAATCCTTTCCCAGCGAAGAATCAGACACTAAGATGTTACAGAGTATATATTTCGCCTTCTACGTAGGCGGCATCAGCTCTTATTCAAATAAATTGTTATTTAGATGTTAGACCTCAGACATGCACATGGTATAATGTTCTTCATACTACTAGTTTTGTAGGAATCACATGGGATGGGATTTGGGACAGTCGCAAGTTGCTATGGGATGAGACAGAAAAAGTGTCCCACGAACAAGCCTACAAAAGACATCATGCTGGCGAAAAATTTTGAATCTATCATAAGTTTCGACTTTCTGCGCCTGTTCCAGCATCATGTTGTCAGTCACAGCGCCATTGCTCATCTTCAAACATATGATTCTGCACACTGGATTGCGCAAAGTGCAATAATGATATGAAACTGAAGTATTACAGTACTGTAGTTGAACAAGTTGCAGCACTACTGACCGAATAAGGCAAAGGTTGCGTGTGCTTCTCACCAGGTCTAAATATGTCTCTGCTTATTTGTTTTTTGTCTGTTATTCTGTACTAATTTTAATAAATTCCAGCAGGGTGAAAATTCAGTGCTTCACTTGCAAACTCATCCCCTCGTTGTTTTATTACTCTCACTGTGCAGAATATCAAAGTGCTATACCTATACCGATCTCTGCTTCATCTGCGGTCGTGTGTGAAACTTGATTCCGACACGCGTACCTCTCCGCTTACGCTACATTACGATATCATTATCAGATTGTGGTTTTCTCAAACAATGCTGAGGAAGGCTTGCTGATGACTGCGTTGTTTTAAGCAACAAGGTGGCCATGAATTTCCATAACTGGGCCTTTAACAGAATTAGGGAGAACATGCAGCGCAGTCATCAGTGAAAGGCTTTGTTCTGCTGAACTATCAAGTGTGTGTGGGAGCAATGAAGCTACCACTTGATTTTCTCGAGTAGCACCAGCGGTACACTTTTTAAAGCCACTTTGTTGTCATTTGCTCTCAGGGCTTTTGTTGTCATTCTGCCCTTTCTTTATGGAAAGCCATATCCGGATGAAACGTTGCCGCTGACGACACCGTCCAAACTGACATAACTTTGAATTGTTCTGAGCATTGCAGGCTTTAGCCCTACTAGTTTATGTATTTACATCAAACTCGTTGCCTATGTTAAGTCAATAAAACTGAAGACTTCTTTCCTCACACTTTCAGAATGCAAAAAATAGTAAGAATCTCAAGTTTAGTTGCGATTTCAAAGTTTTTCGCCACATTTTGAAAAAAGGTAATTTTTATTGAACAGACAAATTCAACCTTACCTTCTCAACGAGAACCAGGTGTTAATGTTTGATGTAGAAGTGGCAATAACAAAAAGTTCTAAATCTCTGTAGGTAGAAACGCTTTGCTACCGTCCCTTTTTATTTTAGTTCAAGAACATCATTTTAACTTTTGCCTAAAAACTTACCGTGAAAGCCTGACTTTTTGCTGGCACAACAACCCTGTTGGCAAAAGAGCTTTAAAGCAAGAGCTGGACGAACTTCCATACACTGGCTGATCTTCAGCGAGCGTTTAAAGATCATTTCATACATCTGCCGCACCATCACACCATCACAGGTCCTGCGTGCTGATGTAGCCTACTTAACTGTACACAGCATAGATCAAGTTGTTTTACTATGAGCGAAGTTTAGGTCCCTATCATTACGAGAACGTTTAAAGAAGATTACGTTGTTCACTCAATCAACGCGGATATTGTGTTCTGATGCATTCCTCAATTCTATGCGTCGACTTTTAACGATTATGAACTTCGATCTCTTTCCTATTTTACTTTGATTAACTTGCTTTGGCAATAGTTTTTATTCTGTTCCTTCGTAAGTGCAATACAAAGTTTCTATAAAACGCCAGGTCGTCTTATCAATTGTATATCAGGTGTTCAATGGTAAGTTACCGTTGAAATGGGCATCAAAGCTGTGTCAACAAACAATAAAACGAGAGCCATTTTAAGTGTCCAAAGCCCCGGCCTACCGTGCTTTACCGTAGCGAAGTGTTTAATTTGAGTTATAGTGACCCAACCAATCGACGAGTCAAAACATTTCAGTTCAAACGTCTTTTAACTAAAAAAGCATTCGTAGCTCTGAGTGCAGCAACTCTTTGTCCCTGTTGGTTGTCATTCCGGAAATAAAAGTGTTCGCAAAACGTTTTCATCGATATAAGCGTTTGTGCTTTTGGTGTCCCAAACCACGGGTGCATCCAAGGAGATATTTGTATCAGTTGTTACCTCCATGCTGTAATCGTGTGTCTTATTTATCTCCCTTTCAGTTTTCACTCTCTCGCTCAACAAAATGTTTACGTAATTACCTATATGGCTCTTCTATCCCGACTGCAGTCACTACACCATCTTCAACGCCAATTCTAGATCTATCGCTGCCCAGGACCGAAAAGAAAACACGAGAGATCACCAGTAGCGGACACAGGCTAATTTGGTGGGGGGATGCGATATCGATTTGCAATGAACCCAATGCTTCAAAATACCATATTGCGTAAATCTATCACTTTCCCATGCGCACATTTACGAGGAGACAAGTCTAAGCTTAGTTTAGAGGAAGCTTGAGTGATAAAACTGGTCAAATTTTAACACTGCACCGCTACTGAGCCAACAAGCAATGTGGCACATAACAACGATCTGACGTAATCGCTGGCGTCGGCGCAGGCACGTCGAGGGCTTGAGATAAACAATTCACGTGACGACATAATACTTATTGTCATTGTAGGTTACGTTTGCTACAGCACAGTTACCGGTGGCAGCAGCAGCATAGTGCTATTTGACTTGTATGTTTCAGCAAGTGAGCGTAGTCACTTCGATGAGGTTTAGATCAGTGCTCTTCAAATGGGGAACCTTACAATTTTTAATTGTCGTTTGGAATAGTGTGCAACACCAATATTAATTTGTGTATAACATTTATTATTGCAGGTAATTTTGATGAAGTAATAACAAGAAAGGGGTTGATTCTGTTTATTTTGCAACTGAAATTAAATTAAGAGAACCGAAAGAAACAAGCAATTCGTTATGAGTGAAAGCACGAAAGTAACAAAAAAACGAAAGTGAGAAAGCACGATCATTCATGAGCGTCTGCAGAAATTTTTCCAGGGGGGTAACGTCGACATTTTGTTTATCGTTTGCAAATTGCTGACGATCAGTGTTCCCTCTAAGATGATTTTATACTGAGCAAATATTTGCTTTAGTGAGCATGGTTATTTTAGGGCTGAGTGAGGGGAGTTTTAAATAAATTACAAATTTTTGAATTATATAATAAATATATAATCTTATGAAAATACGAACAAAATACACATTTCTTGCAAATAGCTTCTTGTTTGCGTGCTTTTCCATTGCTTTGAAATGTTGCAAGTGCGCCAGAATGAGATTTCACTGCGCAACAGTTCTGGTGGTCCTGCGTATTTGCGCACCTTAGAGGAAACATTGCTGACGATGCAACGCCAATTGACGTTCACGAAACGCGTTATCCTTTCTACACTACAAAGAAAATGCCCCATGTTACGGTAACAATCACAAAAACGCTTCGTTGGCAGCAATAGCCAGTTATATTAGTATTACGACAATTTACACAGTAGGCAATCCGCAGATTTTCAACGCAGGGCGTTTCTTTTCAAGTAAGCATTGCCATGATCTGTAAAGAAAGAAGCATTGGATTGCCATGGTTTTCAACGAAACCACAATTTTTGACTTTAATTTACATAGTAAACAGGGCCGCACCCAGCTGATATATCGAACTGAACTAACAACTGAATATGTTTTCGACAATTACGGGGGGAAACTGCCCAGTTGCTCTACCCCTGATTGCGGGATCAGCTAGCCAAGACTTGTCAGCATCACTTAGAAACAAGAGCTGCAAACGCCTGGAATCTCGTCCAAAGCGATCAACAAAACCTTGATTGTCTGGTAATTTTTTCACAGTGAACGCTCATCACACACAAACCGGACAATTAGGTAGACCTGTATAGTGACACGACTACGGAAAACTTACTAGAATTAGAACACCACGCAGGTTTTGCAAAATTGGCCAGATCAGTGGTGCAGGAGGCGGGGGTGCAAGCGCACCCCCAAAAGTTTTGATTTGTTGAAAATTTGGGCAAAATCCCTGAAAATTTGGGCAAAATCCTTGAAATTCTGGGCAAAATCCCTGAAAACCCGAACAAAACCCTTAAATATCAGGCAAAATCCCTGAAAATCTGGGCTAAAATAGCGCCCAACGTTTTCAGAAAAACAAGTGGCGACTATTTTTGGAGTTCACACCAAAAAGCGGTCCGCAAAAGTTGGAAGACAACTTTTTGGGCAGGTTTGGGAAAATTTGGGCAAAAATCCTTTGCACACCCAAAAATTTGCTTGCTGCTACACGTATGGACCAGATGAATTATGAAAACTCTCCACAGCAAATATAGTTTTGCACTCAGTATTCACTCAGATATCAGAACTAAACCTTAACGAAAAAGACGTATTGCCACAAGCCTACATAGATGTATTCTAACAAGCCTCGTAATACTGCATGAAAAGAAGCATACATAAGTGTAGTTTGACACTCAAGGACATTGGTCACACTCGCACTAATAATAATCGATTTTTTAAACTAGCGTATTGCTATACGACTCACTCATGCTTGTTTTCACAAAGTATAAATGCATGTGGCTTACCGCTATCAGCATGTCACTATCTCACTGTATTACCTGCATGCCAAGATAAGTGCGTTCAACAGTGTCATGCAACAAAACCCCGGCTACCGTAATATAACGTGAACCTTTGCAGATTGTTGCTATGTTTGTTACGCAACAAAGACCAACAGTAGAACAATCAGCTCGCGACTTTCGCAACCCGCCTCTACAGGCAAAGGAGGGGACATGAGTGAACTGCAAGCTCATCACTGCATGACACTATAACTGTGAACCTGACTCTTGTGCAGTATGAGTTTCATACCGGCAAAAAACTGTCACTGCAAGAATTAAATCAATTAATCGGAATTAAGATGCCGACTTCAGCTTTTTCGAGAAATATTTGGTTCATAATTCCTATTTCCACGCGGGGGGCAAATGTCCGATTTCCCCCAGCCTACGGACGCCCATGCGATAATTGACTATTTTATATCAGGTTCCACAAACAAGGCCAGCTCATCTAATGAAACGAAGAAACGTTTTTGACTAATTGTTACCATAAGTTAATTTTTAGCATCTTTAGCGATTAAGTAATGTGCGGCACAAAAATATTTTTGGCGATGATTTGCAGTGAAATCAAGTGTCATGTCAACACCTCTTTAGGTCTGGTGGAGGGGATTCACCCCCCCTGTGTCAGCGCCTGCTGGTCACATTCTTGCTGAAAGGAGACGTTGGCATTGGAATATATGCGTAACACTTAGAATACAATACAAAGAAAAATGTTTGCTCACTTGTTGGTACACCCTTGCTACATTTCAGTGGCATACCCAGTAGGTAAGTGATCCGTTACACACGCATGTGTAGGCTCAGAATACCCAGCTGAATAGCACTGATGTAGAATATAAATCAAGCGTGCGCAGATATTACTTTTTTATTTCTGAAAAGTAGCGAGTACTGCACAGTGGAAAGAGCTAAAAATCAAACTTGCGGTGATTTAAAGCTTTATAGAGTTAAATGCCGAAAATCGCCACTTATTGGTTTATTCAGAGCGAAATATTCATTTTTATGTTGTTCTCACGATCGACACGATGTTGAATCCGATATGACCTTTGAGTTGATTTGAAATCAAACTTGTTTGTGAACAGTGTTCACGTTTAAGCTCAGTAATGCGTGTAAAATATCAAAGCAGAAGACAACAGAAAGGACTATAGAACTGGGCTACACATGAACAATGATCAACTGTGCTAAATGTTATGAGTAGGGCAACCAAAAGTCAATAAAGTCAAAATTTTTCTGCCTTTTTTAAAGTTTATGAAACGTCCACACACCAAATTTCACGCTCAAACCATGAGCGACTCGTCGTGTGTATGATTAAACTGCTAGATCAAAACTGCTAGATGTGTATGATTAAACTGCTAGTGTATGATTAAACTGCTAGAGCCAGTTATATGTCTTACTTTTTGTATGCTTGTTTTGCACACTTTCTCTGCATACTGGAACAAGTAAATAAAGAAATCCTAGGGCGACACGAAACACGTAATTTTGACTTCATTGACTTTGGATTTGCCCTGGCAGTAATTAAAACCCGTATGTTTAAATTTTTCTCATGCTTGGCAGAACGCTAATCACTGTGTGTGTATCTACGGAATGACGAACAATAAAGCATCAAACATGTTTTTGAAAACTTGTTCGTATCTCTCACTGCGCCCTGCTGCCCTGTCATATTTCACGCATTGCTGGCAGTTTCCTGCCAAGGCAGTTGTCCGTATGGAGTCAAGAATTACTCGACGTTTCTCAATGAATCCTGCGGCTTTCTTTTTCGTAATTGTCCGCACTTACCCTCCCAAGCTGATGTAGACCTGATGTACTTTGGACGCTTGACCGCCAAGTTCCACGAAGCAAATCGCCGTGCCTGTCCTCTTGATTTATCCAATCAGAGGGACAACAGCACTAATCATGTGGATTCTATTAATTGTAGATTGTTATGCAAGCAACACATGGTTTGTGTGATCAGACCAACTTTGTTTGATGGGTAGCGACTGGCTTTTCAAAAATTCGCGGAATATTCAGGGAGTTTTCTATAAGCATTTTACCAAATACTCGGCGTTTGTCGTCCTTCATCTCCAACATCAATTAACATGAAGCAATACTGAGCGCTACACGGTGGCAATAATACAATGTCACGAAAGCCTTTACATTGAAATACTCTGATCCAGATTAAAGGAGGAGCTTTTTGTATCATTACGTGTCTACCGTCCTTACAAAGGCTTTCGACACCGTCAATCGTGACCTGCTGTGGCAAGTCCTTGGCAAATTTGGATGCCCTCCGCATTTTCTTAGCATCTTACGAGAATTCCATACTGATGTGAGTGCCCGCGTCGTGCAGGGAGGAGAATTGTCGAAGAGTTTTGGTGTTAACACAGGAGTTAAACAGGGTTGTGTCCTAGCACCTGTTATTTTCAACCTCTTCCTTGTGGCAGTGACTCTCGTCTTTCGTCACAACATCTCTGCTGAAGATGGCGTTCGCATCAAGTACAGGCTCGATGGCAGCTTGTTTAATATCCGCCGTTTGCAAGCAGTGACGAAAGTAACAAACGACACCATCTTCGATCTGCAATACGCAGACGACGCTGCCCAGCCACACACCAGACGGCCTGCAGCGACAGCTGGATGCAATCTCTTCTGCATACTCTCACGCAGTACTGGTCGTTAACTCCAAAAAGACGCAAGTCCTTTACCTCCCCTCAGATTCGTCGCTGCCCCCAACTTTTTACATCAGCGGGGATCAACTTGGCCTCACTAAACAGTTCACGTACCTGGGAAGTATCATTACCTCCACATGTGATCTCACCGCGGAGATTCAACATCGTGTTGACCTAGCGTCCGCTGCTTTTGGGAGGCTGTCCAAGCGAGTTTTTACGAACCGTGACCTTTCCACACGCACCAAGATGGCCGTTTACAACGCAATCTGCATCTCGACACTGCTTTATGCATGTGAGGGATGGACAGTGGACACCGTACAGTCGTCACATCCGAGCCCTCGAGGCCTTTCACATTCGGTGTCTTCAAACTATCCTGCACGTGCACTGGTGGGACAAAATACCTCATGTTGAGATTCTCCGCAGAGCAGGCACAACATGCCTCGAGACGATACTACTCAGAAGACAACTGAGGTGACTTGGCCATGTGATAAGGATGCCTGGAAACAGACTTCCCCGCCGCCTACATTACAGTGAACTCTCCTTCGGCCGACGATCGGTGGGGGGTCAAAAGAAGCGTTTTAAGGATCACATTTAGTCGTCCTTAAGTAAATGCGGGATCCCTTTCGACAGACTTGAGGAATTGGCCGGGGATCGAGAAGAATGGCGTGCAGTTTTCGACAGGGGGCGGGCAACCTTTGAACAGCAACATATTGATGTGGCAGTAGCAAAGCGTGCGCGCAGACACCAACAGCGCAACCAACCACATCCAACGACAACGCGGCAGGGATGCGCCTTTGCAGTAATGCGGCCGTTTGCTCCTTAGCCTTTGGACTGAGGAGCCACATGCGCCGACGCAAGGAAACGCGTTGAGCAGCGTCATCGTCGAACCGACGGACAACTAAGAGAGAGAGAGAGAGAGACCCATGTTTACGATTGTGTTCCGCGATAGTTCACTTTATCCGAAACAGTTGTCTTTATTTTGTCTGCTAAGGCTGATCAGCGCAAGCGCTGACCTCATTGGCTACATTACTAATTTATCTAGCATGGATGTACTTTCCACGATGGGTGTAAGCAAGGAATCGATCAGCAAATTTTTAATAGGAAATGGATTTCACGTAAAATTACGCATCCCCAGTCCTGAAAATTGCAAGCAAAGCTTACGGGTGAAAAGTTGAAAGGCTGAAGTAACAGCAGAGAAAAACAAACTCAAGACTACAATCAAAATTTCGTAACACAAGCTCATAAATCATAACATCTTAAACTGACTGACGTCAAGAATACTTGTGGCGACAAAAAAAAACTGTGACTCATGAAATAAGTGTTTATTCAAAAATTAAAAAGACGTTTACTCAAATAAATAAATGACTGAAACATCTAACTAGTTGATGCTAATGGCTGAAAAATTTCTCCAACTAAAAAGTAACTCTTGGTGAAATGACTAATAACGGTAGAGAAAAATAGTAAGCCACGTGCGGGCAGTAAGTCACTGGGGTACGCGTTTAAACCTGCCACGAGTTCGCTTTAAACGCTGCGGTGGGAGTAAGCAAGCTGTGTTGAGAGAAAAGCTAGCGCACAAAGCGGAAGACAACATCTGATTAGTGATTGAGTCAAACAACACAAAGCATCGTAATAATTATTTCACATGGAGGAGGATCATGTTCTGAATGTTGATTTGGGCGTCAATTAGGTGATACCATTTATTTTCACAGATATCCAGAGAGTGACAACTTGGTTGTTCGACAAAAGTAACGGTGTATGCTTCGTGCAGAGGTGGCTTGTTTATAGTGCCGTGGTTTTCTGAATAGTGCCGCGACAAGGCCATCTGGTCACTGTCAGTTTTGCAATCTTGTTTGTTCCAATTACTGCGATGCGCTGACCATAATTTGGAAAATTTGTTGCTGGTTTGACCAACATACTGTTCATGACATATCACACATGTCTCGACGTAAATGCCAATATCTGCGCTAGTCAAGCTTTGGTTTAGCTTAAAAGTTTTGGTTTTAGTCAGCATTTGTGAAACATTTGGTACCATGGATTTGTTATTATTTCCATAGCAACCACAAAGTGCACAGTGCTCACATGACCTTGAGCCACCTTTGGTTTGCTTTCGTGTCTTGTTTAAAGCAAGGTCTTTGTAGTTCGTTAGCTTTTGTCCAAATGTGGTGGGTCTTTTGTAGGTAATCATTGCCTTCGGGTTTAACTTTTTTCTTTTTATGTTAGAGTAAGCAGATGGGGAAAAGATGTAGCCCAAAACTGTGGGTCTTCTTTCTTGTCGCATTTTGGGGGCCGTAGTCTATTGAAGCGTGTGCGGCCCGGTTGTGTTCGCACACCGGCAGTGTGGGATTGATCCTCGAACATCGAAAGGATCGATGTTAATTCCGCGCCAGACGAATTGGCCAAAGATAGCCGCAACTTCCACGTGTATGGAAGTCACTTATGATTGTCGCTTGCTTGGTCTTTCCCTTCTTGCTTTGGCCGTCTTTGCTCACATGTAGCGGTCGCGCTAGCGTGACTGCTACACTTATCTACCCAATTCGATGCCAGTGCTATCATGTCATTAGTCATGTTCAAGGGAGATTTTGAACGGATCGCTTTTTCTTTGAGACGGTTTAAGCTGCTGAGGTAATCATCTTTTCTTTGGTTGAGGCGCCTTAATCTAACAGCTTCTCCAAACAGGATTGACTTGAATGTCGTTTGCGGGTGGTGAGAATTCCCATTTATTAATTGCCTTCCCTCCGCTGTGGGTTTTACGAAGTCTTTGGTGACAAAACCAAAATCATCTTCAATGGTTACGCAATGATTGACGTGCAGAAATTCAACTTCGCCTGTTTTCTCGGCAATGGAAGCTTGTCGGAACGTTAGTTCCAAGCCACTGTTCTCAAAAGCTGGAGTTAGTGCTTGTCGAATGCGTTCATTTGATATTTCTGATGCAGTAATCCAAATTATGTTACCCCTGGCCTATTCGAAATAGTTCAGTCTGGCGGATCTCTTACCTAGCATGATAGAACTGTTGCACGAGCTCAAAAACAGCAGTTTTTAACACAGAAGCATTCAGGCATTTGATAATGCCTCAGCAGGGAAACAGGAAAAATAAGTCTGATGAACTTCTATACATACCAAAAAATTGGAAGTTTTCTTGCGTACTTTATGCGCATTCTCAATTCTTGTGTAGTTTAGCAAGATTCGATCCTACAAACTGGGGTGTGCGCCAACCAGTCCAGCCGCACACTTTCCATGCTCGTATGCGACAAGACATTAGCGCAGCCTCATTTTGCCGTTGTAAATTGCCCTGATGGTACCCTGTTTTAACACGCAGCCTGATATTTTTGCAGCTATGAACTGCTGTGCCGTAGCGTTGAGTTTATTTTCCTCCGATATTGTACCTTGGAGCGCTGATAGTTTATATTCAGTGCAATGACACATAAAATAAGGGGAGTGCGTGTAGATCAGGGGTCACCAACCTTTTTGAAACTGCGAGCTACTTCTTGTGTGCCGATTACGAAGGACTACGAGTTTGATACACACTTCTGAAATAAAAGTTTTGCTCAATTTACCTGCAATTATTTTAGTTTTGATATTCGTTAATGTGAAGACATTGATCATGCTAATGTTATTTTTAGAACAGACCCGCGGGCGACCTACATGGTCCTTGCGGGCGACCTGGTGCCCGCGGGCACCACGTTGGTGACCCCTGGTGTAGATGAATATGCCTATTATGTCAACAATGGTTTGAAAACATGAATATGGCGTCAAAACGTGACGTAACAAAGAGTGCACACCAAATACTAATGCCCACCATACGCCACTGAATGAAAAACCCCCTCGTGAAAATTTTCTGCGCACGCCACTGAACGTACGTAAATGTTCGCATATTGCCAAGCAATTTTCGGATTCAGTGTTTCGTCAATCAAATCAAACGTATTTATTAACTCAAACGAGCAATTGCCAATTCGTAATTGTTCCGCATATAACTTAAGTTTCAGTTGTAAACGAATTGCGCTGCCGTACTTTTCATGCTAAGTGGTATTTGTACACTTCTTTTCCAAATCTTCCAGTTGGGACCAGGCCCGTAGCGAGGTTTCAATGTTTGGTGGGGTACACTACATTTTTAGGGGGGAAAGATTTTTGCTTTTACTATATGTTTAAAACAAATGTTTCTGGGCGCAACAAAATTTTGGGGGGCACTGCCCCTGAATGCCCCCCCGTGGCTACGGGCCTGGTTGGGACATCGGTTCGATAACGTGAGGATATATTCGGTCTCCCGGCGACAAGCCTAGGAATACTTTCAGCTATGTATAGATGACTTGTTTTGACTTTTGCGAATCCGAATATTTTGCAGTAAACAATACAACAAGTAGTAGTAGTAGAAACTCCTAGGAATTTCTAGATATCCCTGAATACAACTCTAAACCGCAATGCTACCTTTCACTGCTATTGTCTGAACTGCGCGAAGATACGCAGGGTACTTGCATGTGTTGCACAGCTTTTTATTTGGTTACGACTGGAGTCACGATCAGTTAATTGGCGTGGCACCTGAGATAAGGTTTGCCCACCCCTGGCCTGTTCGAAATAGTTCAGTCTGGCGGATCTCTTTAGCAAAAATCATATTTTTCAGGCCATAAGCGTAGCCTAGGGGGCCATGGCCGCCCCAAATGTTTTTAGAACATATAGTCATTTTGTGCTTTGAGAGGCGGTACCCCAAGCACAATATTGTTATTCGCCAAATATCAAACATTTTGACCCCCCAAATTTTTTGGTCTGGCTAAGCTACTGTTTCAGACACTTGCAAAGCAGAGATGAGCGGACTATGAAATTTTTTAGTATGAGTCCAGTCCTGATCCGAAAAATTTGAATCCGATCCAGTCCTGATCCGAAAAATTTGTGAAATCTATCAGTCCGATCCAGTTCTGATCCACCCAGACATGGGCGCAATTTTGTTGTAAAATGTGGGGGGACAGCTTGATGTAAAACCAATATAGTCATCTGGCCGATACGGAAGTGAAGTTTTGTAAATACAGATTCTCAATCTTGTTTTTTTGAGGTGTTTTCAAAGCAATACTAATCACGCCTTGCTTCATCCCTACAAATGATTTAGAAATTAATAAACTTAATGTTGTTGATTTAGAAATTAATAATGCTGGACATGGTACTGTAGTTCAGCTTGGTTGCACTACTATCAGACTATGATACAAAAAAGCACACCAATATAGTACAACACATCAATTGGGTTTTTATCAGAGCTGTCAGTTGGAGTGTACAAAACGGTGAATCACATTGGTCGCACGTGTATACCACTCTTAAGTATAACACACCAATTTTCATGCATTTTATAAGAAGTATTGTTTACAGCCAAGCCCGTCGCCAGGATTTAGCAGCAGAGGGGCCAAAAACCAGAAGGAGTGGTCAAAAATGAGAAGGGGGGACCACGTTTTTAAAATACTGTATTAGATGTATGCAGCAACCAGGGGGCCAAACGTGAAATGGGGGGGCACAGATTTCAAATGGGGGGGCGGGCACCAGTTCCCCCCCGCTGGCGACAGCCCTGGTTACAGCGCTATTTGATGTCTTGTTTAAGTTGCTTAACGTTAAAAATACGATAAATTGCAAGGTGCGATATATATATTGCAAGGTATGGTAGCTAAATATTTTTCTTGCACAGTTCTGCTCTTTGAAAATGATACAAATCTTTAGCTACCGGTCATCATGCATGCAGCCCCACCACTGGCCAAATCTCAACTGATATCCTCTTACTGTAGCAAAATATGTTTGGCCAAATTAGCGTAGGCTACTTCACAAAATGATTTACAATTTATTTTTACTGCTGACGGGCGGAGGATCTGTCCTTTCAATCTCCCCTTGTCAGTTCCTGCAAGCTGTTGGGTACCCTTTCGATTGCCCAAACATCGTTTGTCTAATAGCCTTTCCAAACATCAATCAAACTCCCAAGCCAACTAGAGAAGATTTCAAGTTATCGAAAAGAAAGCGAACCGGAAGTCTTCTGAATACATACCCATATACCAATCTAGCCTACAATGTTATGTCTGCATATCTAATCATCTTGTAGCCATGTCCGTAACTAAGAGGAGAGTTTCGCCCCCCTGGAAAAACTTTCTCCTCCCCTGAAAAAATGTCTTGGACATATTGTATGCATACCCATTGTTTTCGTACATGCTACTGATGTAAAATTTGGGCCTCCCTCAGAAAATTCTTCGCCCCCTCTGGTGTCCAAAGCTGGTTACGGGTTTGCTGGTGACTGTTGCCTTGTGACTTCTGTCAGTGATGCCACTCAGCTCAGTCTTTTCACAATCAAATTTTTCAGGTTTGACATCAAATATTGAATAGGCGAAATTAATGTCTAAGGTTTTATTCTAGAGTTATACATGCATAACGACACGAAAATGTATTTGAGATTAAACAGAAATTAAAATGAACAACGGTGAATCGGGGCAAATAATACCGCGTTTCACCTGGAATGACACGAAAAGAATGTCCAGAAAAACTAGGTGTTACGTAGGCTCCTGGGTGGCGGAACCAGGGGATCGCATGGATTTAGGCTCTTCCACTTTTTTTCTAGGAGGGCGCGGCCTTCCCGCTTTCAAATTTCGAATTTGCCTAAAGTTTAAGTAACAAAATTCGTATTGGGTCCATTGTTAAAGTAGATTGTTTTTTGTACGACTAAGAACAACTAGTTACATTTATGTACTCAAGTCAGTGCAGTGTACGATGGTGTCCGTAACAGACCACTCAAAACAGACCACGTTCATAACAGACCCATTCATAACAGACCCGTTCATAACAGACTACGTTCATAACAGACCACATTCACAACAGACTCTGTTCGTATCTAGGGCCGGAAGGGGTAAAGTGTGTTAGACAAATTGCTTTGGACTTTTAGCGTCCACACTGCAATATACATTAAGAAGGGGTCCGTTATCAACGTGGTCTGTTACGAACGGGTCTGTTATGAACATGGTCTGTTATGAACATGGTTTGTTTTCAACAGGTCTGTTATGAATGGGTCTGTTGTGAACGGGTCTGTTTTGAATGGGAACCGTGTATGATGGATAGGGTGTTGTGTAGAGAGGGGTCGTTGAGGGCTTATGAAATTGTGAATAAAATTGCTTAAACATGCTGACAAAAGTTAGTGACATCAAATTTCAGTACTTATGTCATAGTTTCCGATTCAAATCAGAAAAATTTTCTAGTTTTTTGACGTGCTCTTGTGTCCCCCACTTTGAAAATAGTTCCGCCACCCATGCGTAGGCTACCTGTAAAGCAAATGTTTCGCACTTGGATGAAAACATTGCTGCATGTGGTTATAAATACCTTTTGAGTTTGCTGGTCACGCTTGTCGTGGCATACAAGAAATAAGGCTAAATGTATAAGCTGTCTTCAATTCCTAGTCAAGTCAGTAAGTTATGAGCTATAGGACAATATATAGCTAGGTCAATACTTCTCTAACATTTTGATGGAAACCCTGTTTACTAATGGTTGAAGACAGTCTTTTGCAAAACTGCCCATCCTAAAACTTGATCTCCACCATAGTGTTGCTGTTTGTCCTCGGCAAAAACTTCGCAGAGGTTTGCCTGAAAATGCAACTTTCTGACATTATACACTTGCATCTTCAAATTTTGCGCCGTCTGTTTCGGAATACGTGACAACCAACGTTATAGTAAGGCCAGTCAGCCAACGTTTTTGCACGAAACAAATCCCAGCTGTGTGGCAGTCCACTCCTAAAAGAAGCGAACCATCACACATTTAGGACAATTCCGCAAGAGCACTGGTCCATAGGAATGTCCATGGCACGCCCAAGTTAACAATTAAGAAACCTGGACCCGCCGGTCTTGGCTCAACACGCTCAGTTTATCACAACCTAATATAACTCTAAGCACTGCGATAATTCATCAGAACAGGGGTTTATATCAACCATCATTACTGTAAAGCAGTCAACATAAGTTACTGCAAACATCAGGGGTTAACATCAAGGGTTACATGCAAATTTTATTCATACATGGAGGAGAGAGTAAGTATTTCTATTAGACTAACCTGAAATGGTTTGTCTGAAAATTGGTCATGGCCTGAAAATATACAGTTCCTAACCGTTCTGTGGTATCAGTCAGTTACAAGCGTATTCTGGTTCACGATTTTACCAGACCCCACAAGTTCGCTAACTAGTTCTATTGAGTCTTGATCTCAGCTATCACACTACGTTTAGCTGAGATGCTACTCAGGAGAGGCTCTGAGGAAGACTGATTTCTGTACTGCATTTTGGGTCGTGAGGAAAACACAACGCGTAACGCCGTGGGTCTAAATTCGATCGCATGTTTTTCAATAATTCTGATTACTAGAATTAAATTTTACGCTTCAGTGATTATCGTAAATTTTGTTAAAGATTTTCGATGCGGAAATTATTACAATTAAATTCTATGTTATTGCGAATTAATCTCCTCCTGAATAGGACTGATAATAAGTGTATAAAACACAATTTCACAATGTATCGGATAAATGTACATAACAATGTTCTAAAAGAGTTTATTTCGTTGTTTAGTTTCCATCTTCGTTTGGCTCGTCATGGTCTCGTAGGCAACTTCCAGACTGCTTTCTTCAATTTATCAATCGAAGTCTTCCGGATTAAAGGATGTTTCATGTTGAGGAGCCAAAACGAACTCAAAAGCTGTACTGTGGCCTCTCACGTGTGCAGCCGTTAAGCTTTACTGTTTCAAGACCTTTCTTGAGTAAACCACTCTGGATAAATGTCGGAGAGAGGCAGTTAACAATCTTTTGCGGTCTTTAGAAACTTGCAAAATGCTAGAAATCATTTTTGAAGTAAAAATTTATAAAAATATCAGAATCAGTGATACCACCCCAAACTCTGTTTCAACATCAACATTTCTATGTGTAACATCTAACATGAAAAACTCTTAACACAAAACGTGACAAACGTCATATTTAGTTTAGAAACCTCTCGAAATACAAACCCTAAGAGACAAAAGTGGGGGGACATGGCATATTATGTCCCCCTCGTTTAAAAAAGTGGGAGGACACGTCCCCCATCAAATTGCGCCCATGCACCCAGCTAAAACCAAATTTTTTTATTTTGCCTCATGAGGTAAAAGCACTATTGCAGCTATTTTGCCTTTAGCCAAATACGATTGTTTCAAGGCAAAATAGATCCAGCGTGTTTTTGCCTCCTAACACAAAATAGACAGAGTCGTTCGAAATTTCCAAAATTTAACAAGGCAGTGTATATTTAGCCATCAGAAGCAAAAATACCGCTGGAGTTAGTTCAGGCCTGTAACCAGCTTGGGACACCAGGAGGGGCGAATAGTTTCCGAGAGGGTCCCAAATTTTTTGAACTATGTCCAATATTTTTAAACTGTGTCCAACACATTTTTCCAAAGGGGGCGAAATTTTTTAGGGGGGGCTTGGTCTCCTTGGTTACGGGCCTGAGTAAGTTTGCTATTAGGTGAACCCGATTGGATGAATTGGTCATGTGACAAGGACGATACATTTGGATTTAGTGTATGGTGTCTGTCACGTGGCCTAGAAACCTAAGCCAAAAAACTAAACCCAACACTTAAACCCAAAACCTAAACGTTTTTGAAAAAGTACATAAAAAGCGCTAATCAAAGATTTAATTTCTACTAGCTAATGCCAACGAAATGGTGAGAGCAGAACTGACAAGCCCTCGCACAGCAGACACTGACCACAACTTCGTTTACCTTACTACGAGTAATACGAACTCAACTATACATGTGGGCGAAGGTGGATACAGTGTGAATAGCAAATTAGACCCAGCAGAGCTTTTGCTGGTAATCGCGAAATACTTACTACCATTTTACAAATCTGTAAAATCTGATTTACATTTTTGATGTGGTTAGAATAATCATATTAAACCAATAAAATTTTTCTCAGTCCCATGCAGTCCTGATCCGCCAATTTTCAAAAAATTGCAGTCCGATCCAGCCCTGATCCGACCAAAATTGGCTTCAGTCCTGATCCATGCTCATCTCTGTTGCAAAGACAACCCATCGTTACAGCCTCAAGCATTCAGTCAGTACTGTTGGTTGTAAGCTAAGCCCGTTGTACAAATTTGTGAAGAATGAAAACACAATAATCCCGTGGGTTAGACACTCGCAAACTGGAGTTATAACAGAACTGATTTAATCTCATCTGCAAAACTTCATAATATTCTTAAGCCTTGGACTTTGCCTGGCATTACTCAGACGGTATGTTGAATAAAGGCAACGAATTAAGGTAAGGCGTATTTCAACGCCTCCAGGCTCTGCTGTTCCCAATGATGAAGGTCGCCGCGTCTGGCCAACAGTAGCCAAGGACGATCATTTCGAATAACGGTGAAAAAACGCTAATCCAGTTTCGTTTTTTTCAACGTTATTCGCACCCAGTTTCGCAACCACAAATCTATCTTACATCAGCTTTCAGCAAAAATCAGACCACAGTCAGCTTGCAACGGAATATTAATTTCATTCAAAAACAGAATCGCTAGTTCCTGATAGAGTAAAACCTTATTCAAATGGACATACTTATTAATAGTGTAAATCGAATTAAGACAGCTCACCTTCCAAGTGTTACGTTGAGGAATGTTGCCGAAACAATTGTGGCAAGCGCGTGGGTCGCAACCTTGCTGTCACTAACTTATTTCAAATGAATGTGACTTCTTAAACGATCCTCAGCTTTCCTCAACGAAGACCTCGCACAGGGAGGTCAGCAGTCCTCAGCCCCTTGGTAGCATTGGCAAGGAGATCTTGTTTTTTTGGGAATGTAGGGGTAGGACTTGAATAATAGGGATGACTCACTCCAAATGACTTTCCGAGCAGTGGTGTAGTGACGCTGGAGCTCCATTCAGCTACTTCTACCAGCGAATGATGGGTCGTTGCCAACAAATATTAGCGAAAATGCCCAGAAGAGCTCCGGCACCTACAAAACTGTCACCACACCCCGTTTCCAAGTTAATTTTGAAGCGAAAACCCTTCCTCCCTCTCTTGCTTCGTTTACGTAAACTTTTTTGATGACCCAGAGTTTCTCTGTTCAGTCCTGCCCTCTGCCAACTTTTTGACTTGTCAGAATATGGGAAAACTTTCCTGGAAATTCGATGTCACAGACGCACACGCAAAACTCTTCGGGCGTTCCTTTAACAGTATCGGGATTCGTGCAAACTTGTTTGGCGTCACGGAGCGGAATTCCACAGGGCTCGGAACAACTTCAGCTAAGGCAGTGCTTGGTTACTATTCCGTGTATCGAGTCGAGTATCTCAAGTTTTACGACACGGGCGTTGCAAAACGGGATGATTAAGTAAACATCCTGATTTACCAAAGTCGCTTTTGTAACGTTGGAAGTACCGTTACAGTGGGGTTGCCGAATAAGGTTACGGAGAGTTCACGAACTGCAACGGGTCTTGACAGGTTGTCACTAAAGCGGGACTGCATGATCTGTCCAAAAAAAGAGGTCAAAACGCCATACGTTCTAACCAATAGTCCAATGTACTTCAATTTGATTAAAATCTGTGGGACAGGCATGCACGCAAGATTAATTGAACTTCTAACGAATCAGGACTGTCGCTACCAGACACAAAGTTCTATTCATCAAAAACGCCTTTGTTTAGAAAAGAAAATTCTTCCTTGATTGACTTCTTGGCAAGGCTAGAATGCAGTAACCCCTGCTAGTTTGATAGGCAATGATATAATCTTGGTGTTGAAAAATATTAGTCAGCTCATCCTGAAATGTAGTAGGTAGCTTAGATTCGGGCAGCCCTCACACAGCAATTCAATTTCAACCACTGTAGTATTTGAGCAAAAGTCCCGTTATTTTAGCTTCTGTCGTTACTGCCTCTGGAAGAAAAGATCATAGAAAGCACTCAAACACAACTACTGAAGTCGAATTGTGTGATTCAGAACCAGCCTTTTCTTTCTCACTTTCCTGGGCTCCACGTAGTCATTCGTCGCAAAAACTAATTATAGTTTTCAAAATTCGCTTAAATTCGAGTTTTGTTGAAGTGCCTTTAAGGTTGGGGTCAAATACTGGAATGATAACTGTTTAAAAGCCTGTTCAAATCGTAGGTCTAAAATCGAATGTAAGCGAGGCGTGAAATGAAGGAATTACAGTAGGGACGCCGGAACAGCGGTAGGGCAGGGAGAGCAGTACAAAAGTTAAGTGCAATGCAAACTTTAAAAAATTAAAAAGCGCTACCAATACGCTTGTTTCTGTTAGTGTGAAGCAACGATGTTGACCTTAAAATTAATGCCAGAAATTATAGAAAACCATTCTGAAGTCTGTGGGTGCGCGAATATCTGCGATGAATTTGCTTCAGATCGATCTTGATCAGCTATGAAATTACTTGCGATACTGCACTTCCTCCCGTTGCCCCCCTTATGAAAGGTCATGGGGGCAATGTCCCCGTAACGCACCCCCGCTGTCTGGCGTCCCTGGAAAATAGCTACAGAACCAGCAAACGTTTAAAATATCTGACACGGCATTTTGTCAAGACACGACTTTTAATACGTGTAAGGAACTGAAATGCGGTCATGTTCTTTCGCAGCGCGGCCAAATGTCGGACCACGATCACCGGACTGCCCTTCAGTGCAGGAAAAGAAATAAATCAGTTGATGACAACACTTTTCTCAGCTGCCAACGTCTCGTAAGGCGCATGGAGCTGAAAACACAAGACGACGAAGCTTATATTCCAGCTCGCAACTTGCGAAGGCAGAACACGGAGCTTCCAACGGGAACTGATTGGATCGTTCGTTCAGCGGTTACGTCATCAAGGATGCAAGGTCCAGTTGGCATGCAGAAGAAAAAAATTAGTGAAAGACAGAAGCACCATTGTTCTCTCGATGTGGTGTTTGGACTTGTACTTCGTTGCATCAAAACAGATACATCGACTGTGTTTGGCAGCAGGTAGCGAAGTCAGGTGTGGTTGGAGGGGATACGATAGCTGCCTCGCATGGTCAGCCGCTGCAACGCAACAACATTGACTGGGCGAAAACACAAACACTGCGCAATATCGCTGCGGCAGTGATTGCGTTCCTGTTTCGAAGTTGTTTTGACGATCGATCTGCGAAAAAGCAAAACGCCCTGAAGGCGTGACGACGAAACGACAACCCAAACTGTTTTTTTTTTCGCTGAGACATGTCCGTCATGTCTCAGAATGTTATCAAAACTCGCTGTAGCGGTATTCACTGTAGCAGTGGTTACAGAACATATTTGTCCGCGGAACACTGCAAAGTTATTTTAAGTGGACAAGGAACACCCACCAGAACTGCCAAGTAAACATAAATGCTTTTTTTCACCCAAATTGCCGTTATTAAGGTTTCGTGCTAAAAGCAAAATTATGCAGAACAAAAGTAACCATAAAGCAAGCTACTGTAGATCGAACGATGTGGCGACTGCCACACGCCCACAGGGGTAAAGGACATATCAGCAGTTTTTGCTTAAAACTGGAAAGTATAGCTGGTGGAACCCTTTGGATTTGTCTACGGAGCCCTAGGGTTCCGCGGAATGCATTTTGGGAAACGCTGCACTGCAGTCTATATTTTAGGACTTATGACCGGATTGACTAAATTTTTTCGTTCATTAAAAAGATTCGGTCTAAAAACAAACGATTATATTAAAACGTCCGTGGCCAGAACGTTTAATCTCAGGCTGAAACGCGAAATATGAATCCTTCTTATGAGATTTATTTTGATAAAATGATGCACTAAGCTGAATTTCCGACCAAATTATTATGAAGCATGGCATATTAAACGGATACACAGAAGCTAAACTACAAAAAGCACATCATGTTTGCAAACTTCTAATTAGCTAAGGTTTTGATCACGCAAGAATTTTCGATTATCAATTCGAATTCACCTGCTGCTATGTTGGGACTCGCGCCGTGACAAGTTTGCAAAAGTTTCAACTCAAATCAAACTTTTTAAATCCAAACAACATTTACTTTTGCATTCCACGCCACTTCGCCAACAATCGATACCACTCAGTTCATCGACAACCGCTGCAACATTCCAGACACTAAAATGCGACTTACGTTACGTGGACTCCTTCAGCTTCGCCAGATGCGCTTTCAGTTTTTCGTAATGCGCCCTGGTCTTGCAATGAGTGACCATGCCGGCCGTTCGCGAGCTGTAAAACTTCCTGCACAACTGGCAGAAGTAACCCTGCGCGAAGCCGGAAGTTCCGTTAGAAAGCGGCGACTTGATTTAAGTCCAGGGGACACAAAAGTAATAAAACTCCTGGATAGAGCGGAGCACGACCTTTCAAAAACACATGTCTTGAGATCGTGCGACGGAGGTCGCCGATTGAGCGAGCCTGTGGAGACGGTACTCGGATTTCAAGCCCCGGCTCCAGACATCTAAATTTTTTGGCTCCGGGTCCAGAACAATTTGGTCCAAAAGAACAGAAAAAAAGCATTGTAATATTTGTGTAACTCGCTTGCACCACAAACTATCTCTGTGAAATCGGGAACCCAAATTTCAGGCTTCGGCTTCAGCCATCTAAAAGTTTTTGGTTCCGGCTCCGGCCCCACAGCCCTTTGATTGCGGGGGGAGGGGTCGGCTGCGAACGTTTCGCTGCGGTGAGGAGTCCATTGATGAGTGGCAAACTCGGTCAATGATTGCATAGAAGTCATTTCTGTCGATCATGATTGCGCAAAACGCCAAGATTGACTCGGGTCTTTTCTTACTTAATGGGTTCGGATGGGGGCGGGCAATAAAAATACTGATGTCCGCGTCGTAAATAAATTTATTTTTACCGTTGAACATGAACGTGTTTGTCAATGAACTTTTCCACGACTGCGCTCCGCTCACATCGCACAATACTTTCGCTCGCTTCACAGTTGCATCATAACAGGGATCACGTGTGGTTAAATTCGAAGCTCAAGCTTTGCGCGTTGAATCCGGACTTTCACCATGACTGATTGCACAGTTTTGAAATTATGTCGTCCCAGCCCGTTGGCGAAGTTTACTGCAGTTTCTCGACCAAGGGATCAGTGATAAGCCACTCAAAAATGATGCAATGTAGTCAGTGCCGTCGTAAAGTTAGCATTTAGTCAAATCAACCAACGCATGGAAATTATTAGACAATGTGTCAGGTGTTAGCTGGCAAATCATTGTTTTTCGATTGCTTTCCACTTACTCGGCCAACCGCGACGTCCAGCACGTGTTGAAAGCGTGTGATTTCCAGACTACCCGTAATAACCCTGCTTTCAGCAATTACTGGCAATGCCTTAGCAACAGCATAAAAAGTAACTCCATGGCCAATGGAAATTTAATTTCAAAATGACCACAAAAGCACTTAAACAACTAAACGCATTTGAACCCACCTCGATAACTTGTACCGCGCACTGTCCCGAAGGTTGGTCTTCGTTGTAGGGTTGCAAGCGATATTTGAAAGGGTCGGACGGGAAAGGCGGAACCTGCAAACAGTACAGTTGCTTTCGTAGTATGCGCTGCCTGCTGCTCAAGCTTTCATATTATTAGTGAAAGTGCTATTTTTGTAGCGAATATAGTTGACAGACAATTGCATTGCTGGAAAGGCATCAAAACATCCTACGGTTCTTACGTGTATTTTTTCCACTGGGTCTTCATCTTCGATATCAACCATTTTTCTTATTTTAACTTTCTTTTCGTGGTGCTTGACACGCGGGTCTGGAGACCAAAATAGAATTAACAAAAGCGTTGGAAAGGAACTCCATGTTTTGTCCCCAAAATTTCACTGCAGAACAACCACTCCTTTTGACAAAAAAGTTAATTCTAGCCAGACTATCTCGTACATCATTGGCAAGTGTTGCTGTGCTCACGAATTACGAAGTTCAAAACGTCACGCCAAGCCTACCTTTGCCCGTGATAATGGGACCGAAACCCGCAGTCCCAGGCGGCGACGGGACGGGGCCGAGCGGGGGCGGCGAATCGGATTTTCGCTTCTTCTTTCTGTGCCCGGCCCTCGGCGGTTCCAAGCGCGGGGGCAGCGGCACGGGGGGGCCGGGAAGCATCTCGAGCTGGA
>Ga0210059_1002254_pt1 | contig 30024 bp, 18 predicted proteins | sample Ectturendosymbi2_FD_188042 | JGI IMG/M metagenome (GOLD analysis project Ga0210059, IMG submission 188042) | Ecteinascidia turbinata endosymbiont from Florida, USA - Sample 2 (SPAdes) (version 2) | ecosystem: Host-associated > Tunicates > Ascidians > Unclassified | place: Key West, Florida...
ATTGGTAATGCATTCCACAAACTAGCAGCTTTTCGAAAAAATGAGTTAAAAAGTATGTTCTTTTTAGCCAAAGGAATCTGGACATTCAAACTGTTACGAAGCATGTATGGTGATAAATCTTTATACATTTTTGGAATGAGAGAATGCAGGGTTGGTGACGCCATACCAAACATTATCTTATAGTAGTAAAGTAAATATCGTTGTTGTACCAACAAGAACAAATACTCTACATCCCTTGACATACCGTGCGCAGTGTCGTAACTGACGGGGTGGAGGCGCGCCGCCTCCGCCCCCCTGGCAGGAAAAATGTAAAAAATGGGTCCCCCGTTAGCCTGTATTTCGGTATTAAGTATTCTTTTAATTATTAGTAGGATTTTGTTTTTAGCATTTTTCAAAAATTTCCCGGAGTGTATTCGAGTGATTTCGGGTGTTAGTACAGACGAATCCAGTTATTCGCATAACCAGTTTGCCAATATTTTTTGTATGTGTTTAAACGGAATATGTGGTTATCCGTATCAGACAAATATCCGTAAGCTTACAGCCTAGCAACACAGGGGGCCCAAAATTCAATCCCGTCGCCACGGGGGACGTTTGTGGGCTTAGCCCTTCAAACAAAGTTTTAACCACCAAATTGAAATGTGAAACACCAGAAATCACTGTAGTTTTTATCAATCCTATTCTGTTTTGTCCTGTAATTTATAGACAGAGCAGTACCTGCCTCTTTTCCTAGAATAACATGCCCTGATATTTTTGGTACGTTTATGAGGTATTAAACGTGTTTTAAGCTTGAGTGTAAGACGTCACCATTCATCATTGCTTGGAGTGTTGAACGTGAAGCAGGGTTGCCAATGCGGCTTTTTTGAAACTATAGTTTGAAATTCTGGATTTTTTAAAGCACTTGCCTTTTTTGAAAATCAAAAAAGCCAAACAAAATCTGGATTTTTTCAGTTGGAAAAGCTTGACTCTGGCAAAACGTTGTCTGAACTGCATATTCACTGCAAATCTCTTCTGACGAGTGTATCAACATGCAGGGTGCAAATAATATTGCAAAGGTTTTACTGTTGCCCTAAAAATGTCCGATGTATTTAATAAGAAACAAATGTACGACCATGTAGCTACGGGGAAAGAAAATGCTTCTGAAGATGAGAATTGTATTATATCGATGTTTCTGACGAGTTTTAATATCTAATTTGTGTTTGGTTATGCATGTTCTATGTGTATATGTCTTAAGACTGCTATCTGGCTTTGTTTGGCTTTTTTTGGAACAAGGTCTGGATTTTATTAGTAAAGATAGATTGGCAACCCTGACGTGAAGCTAGCCCATATGCCTAGTTGTATATGTCCAGAAGTCAGACTTACACCTGATCAACGGGTTTTGTGTAGTGATTGTTATCAAAAAATGTATTATGGCTAGCTCAAGCAGTCTTCTTGTATTGTACTGCATGGAAGCAAGACACCTTTGGTGCTTGCGACCAAAGTTACACATTTGCGCATCCTTCTGTTCAGACAGCAAGATAGAGTTAAAGTGTAGTTAGAAAGAGTTTATTTAGCAATCACTGCTAAGCTTGTCCCAACCGAGTAGTGCAGTCAGTGGATTATTGTGGATGTTAACCATGTTGCGTCCACGTGGCCCTCTTGGTCTATGTTTGTCAATATTTAAAGCCTGTCTGAGATACAAAATGTTACTCAAGAGATTAACAAGTCTAGACATCAGAAAGGTTTATGCATCCGTATTTCGGCCAGTTAAAAGCACGATGCACATGCTTTTCAAGCAAAATTCCCTTAAGCGCTAATGAAAGAAAACGTTCATCGCGGCGCATTGCTTTGATTGGCTTCAGGTTTGTTTCCTCAGTAACGGTGTTTTCATAACTGAACGATAGGCTTGATTCTAATTTCCTTCAAATTTTTGATTCTGATTTCCTTCAAATTTTTGTTAACATTTGCATTTCATTACATCTCTAAATAATCGCCGTTAATTAAATGACAATGATTAAAATCCAATTCCTTTTGCTCTATTCTCAAGACACGTCTTAATGAAGTTTATCCTAACGTATTTATTGAACTTTGGATTATGCTAAACTTCCCCGATACTGTTGTCAGCGCTGAAAGGACTTTGAGCAAACTGAAGCTGATCAAAACCTTTAACGGTCTCATATCACAGATGGCAGACTATCCTTATTAGCCATGTTGTCAATCGAAGCTTCATGTGTGCGTTCTCTAGAATTGGATGATGTCATAAAGGCTTTTGCATGCCAAAAGACTCACTCCAAGCCGTTTTGATACTACAGTAGTTTATAATGTGACATTATTTATGATATTTTCATAGCTATTCTTATGTAATATTTTTCATGTGTGCTATTGTGCCATTATACAGTGATTTCTTTTGTTTTGCTGTATGACTACAGTCCGCCAGGTGAGTAGCCTTACATTTTGGGAGAGGCAGAGTTGGGCTGCTACGGCACTGTTCATACCTATTTGTAATTCTTTGGTGTGCAGCTCCATATTTAGATAAAATTGTTTGGCATTATTTGCTTGGTAGTTGCTAAAACTAAATGAATGTGGTTTTATCACTGGTGCGGAGTGATCAATGAACTGCTCAAAAACTTCCGTTATGGACATACTACATTTGTTTTGTTGTTTACTCAGGCAGTGCCCAGAATCTACCCCCATGGCATGCCCCATCATTAAATCAAGCTGTTGGTGCTTAGAAGAAAAGTGGAATTCGTTTAGGAGTTAATTACCAAGATTCAGGTCTGTGGTGGGTCTTACAACAAATCATAAGTCTACCTTATCCAGTCATATGTCATTGATGGGTATCGATTTTAGATAGGATATGTTATATGAAAACGTGAATTTCTACTTTGAAGTCGTTTACCCAATTGAAGCTAATTACATCACCCGACAAGTACTTTCTGTTTTTGTGGAATAACTTACATGAGTTTTTCGGAACTAATGATTGCATACCCAAACGGTGGCCAATGGCCCACCTTCAGCTAAGTTTGCCTCCCTGTCTCAAACCTCTAGTTACGCCACTGACCGTGCGGTTGATTTTTTGAATGCAAGACCTTATTTAGGTTATGAAACAAACTTTGATAAGCGACATGGTTTATTATGAGTCAGAAGAGGAATACATGAGAAATCTAAACGATGTCTCAATTTTGCTTTGCGCCTATTTAAGCAAGTAGACTACACGGTACCAACTCATTCAAATATAATGAAAGAAATGACATTCATGTCTGTTTCAAATGCCTTATGAACACTTACAGGACCTTTAATTTAATTTTTGGATGAGTTTGGGATAGATAGTGAAGTCATTGGGAAAATTGAATAGCTTACCAGTATTTGTGATTTGATAATTGTCCGTTGCAAAATGTTATTGACGCAGTAGCATATTGGACTGAAGTATTTTTGTATGGAGATGTCATCGAAGAAAACCCATACAGAAACTGGCTGGTTTTGCTCAACGCATTATAAATGTAGCCTGTAATGCTCTAATCCAGAAATGGAACAAGTATTCAGCCGGATAAACGTTGTAAAATTAGAATTGAGAAGCAGTATGAGTGCAGAACTGGCAAATGCAATTTTCAATATCAGGACTAGATTGAAAAGAGACAATATTATGAAGCATTTTATGATTTATGACGGAGATTCCAGAAGCAGTGACAATGTGAAGTTTTAATGGCACTAGTTTAGTATGCAATGAAAACAATACTGCTGAAAGTTGTGTTAATGCAGATAATTGTGACTATTTTCCAATTTGCATACGTTCATCATTATGCATTTTTATGTGTGTTTATTTCTGTTTCAGGTTGGTTTATTCTGGTCTTTTTTTCAGGCTCGTCTAGTTTATTTTAGGGAAACCAAGGTGGCAATCAGTTCTTGGTGCGTTCAGTTCTGATGTGTCTATATGCCCTAACAAAGGTACTCGGTCAGATTTTGGGGCCCCCTTTTGGTTTGGGCTCCCGGCCGGGGGGTACGGGGGCTCTTCCTCCGGCTGGTTCTAATTTCTGGTTTTGCCAAAAATTGTAATTTGTCCAACGGCCTTTTTAAAGATGGAACAAGAATACACCCTCGTGAAAGGAAAATGCAACAAAATGGTCACAAGTGCCATGCCGCCACCATTTGAGCAGAGAAGACAATGAAAACTCGATCATTTTTTTCTTATTAACAACTGCAGTACAAACTATATGGCCTTATCAATGGTAATTATCACGTCACATTACCTATCCACTCACACGCAGATTTGACTAAATGTAATCCAAATTTTAGTTCAATTTCTGGTTTTCGCCAAATCCTCGGATTTTCATTCTAAACTAATGTGTGACAGCTGAGTTAGATCTAATTTAGAAAAGCTAAAAAATTCTACTTGTCCACGTCTGTGACCATCCCGTGGAAATTTTATTTACTGATTGGCCATCATGTTGTTGATGGTATTTTAAAAAGTCGCTACATGCAGCAACTACCATAGTTTGCACATGTCAGGTTTTGGTTCAGCAGGAAATATTTATTTTTTGTCAATATTTGCGAAACACATGGGACCATATATCTGTTGTATTTTTGTTTTCCATGGTAATCGCAAAGCGTACAGTGCTTGCAAGGCCTTCACACACTTTTCATTCGCATTTTTGTCTTGGTTGAACAAGGTGCTTGTAGTTGCAAGCTTTTTTCCGATTGGTAGGTCTTCTGTAGGTAACCATTACTTTCGTATTAATTTATATACAATCAGTTTTTTTTAGTTTCGGCTTTGGTAGCATTTGAGACATTTGAGAGACTGCAACTACTTCATCTGAATACTGAAATGGTCATAAACCAAGATTATAGTGCATTTTGACGGAGCTTATGCAGAGAGGTTCTTCTGTATTTTGAGATAACTTTCGAAAATTTCGGTCCTTCAAAACGCCTTAAAAACCACCATATGCAATAATTCTAGGCTTAGTTCCTTAGCAAAATTGCATTTCTGTCGTTGCTCATCAGGGTATTTTACAACAGACAGCCATCAGCCTGTTCTGGCTTATTTAGCATGGTTTGAAGTTATTTGGCATATTTTGATAAACTATTTGGCATTTTTGGTCCATCTGGACCTGGCAACCCTGGTTTCTAGAGTTGCACTCAATTTGTCTTTTGCAAGATCAACCACCACGGAACGTAATTTGGCATTTCGCTATTTTGCTTTCATCATACACATATGAAGGTCATGGACCCCCAAAAATCCTTCTGTGGACCCCCGGTTGGGAACCACTGGTTTAGTAAATAGGTCAGCGGAGTATCAAGGTTGATAGTAGCCTATATGAAAGTTCATTTATGTAGTAGTAGAGTAATTTGAAACTTTTTCGCTTCCTAAGTAGGTAAAATACAATTTTCGATGTTTTAGGCTTGGGTCGTGAGATGTTCATTTAACTCAGATTTGGATCGTGCTTAAAAAAGTTTGGGAACCACTGCTTTAAACTAAGGCAAAAACAGACAAAGCACCAGAAAAGGAGCGTTGGACAAGTTTTTGAAACACTGGGGGAATATACGCAGTGCCGGATTAACCATTAGCGAAATAAGGCACATGCCTTAGAGTGAGACTGTCTTTTAATGCTTTACAAATATGTAGGCCTACTTTGACTTGCACAGTTGCCAAATACTTAACGCTTTTCTCTTGACAAGTTTTATTTTGGATTCAAACAACAGTAAGGGTGACATTATTGTCGCAATAACCAGTAGGATAGTATCAGGGTCTGATAAGGAACCACAAAAGTAGAGTCGGAGTCGAAAAGTTTGATTCTGGTTGACTTCACTCATTCATAGCGTTACACGTAAATTTTCCCGCATAACAATGCTTCTAAATCCGTTCCTATCAAAGTATACTATAAAAGTCTTTGTAACAACTTTTGTTCATATGAGTGTTTAGCGACACCAAGCGTGTAAAAAACGAAGAGAGCTTATTGCTTTGCGAGGCAATAGTGACTTCGTTGCTTTGTCTCCTTGTTTCCAATTCCTTTCTGTTGGTTGGTTTCGTCAAAAATAATATGCTTTTCAGGGTTTTTTTTAAGGTGTTTTAGGGATCCGATTCGGGTCCCCAGAATTGAAAATCAGGTCCCTAGAATCAGAGAAAATCGGATCCCTAGAATCAGAGAAATCGGGTCCCTACAGGTCCATACCGGATACCTAACATTTTCCTAAAAAAAATTGTGCTTTTTGTTGTCGTACTTATGCTTGAAGCATGTAGTGGAATCTAAATTTGCTTGTTACGTTGCTTCGGGTAATAATGGACTATGCTCTGTTGACACCTTAAACCACGTGTCGTTTATCTCGCATTTGTTCGCAGATCAGGCTGCAGGCTAGCTTATTGATACCAAGCATACGAGGTAGGCTATATTCTTAGTTCATTTGCAGGAGTTGTATAAGAAGTATCTACCGCGAGTCAGTCAGATGGTCTATTTAGTAATTGGTCTTGTAGGATTTGAGTAATCTGAGTTTCAAATTAAAGCACATTTGTTCCTTGATGTTCCCGGGATTGATATGCCATGAAAGAGCTGTGCCTCCAATGTTGTGGTCTCATTTTTCACAAATGATACAATGTCTTCTAGGCGGCAGTCTGGCTACTATATGTCGTGGCAGAGCTTGTATTTGAAGCTATCATTATTTAGTTTTGCATCGAATCAATGATATTTTTCTGAAAAATTTGCTAATCACACAGAAAACATGTCTTATTGTTGGTACGGTGACGGTTAACCTCACAAACAAAGTACTGAGAAGCTTAGTGCACTGTATGGATTGGCCATTTAAACCACCCCAAATGCTTTCGTGGTCCATTTTTCAGCCCTCTGTTTCGACTGTGCTTTCTTTCGTTAAACCAATTTTTTCAACCTTTTTGCTGCAGCGGAACCTTGCGAAAATGTTTGCGTTGCTCATGGAACCCTATGCAATGATCCAAGTGTCTGTCCTACTTTCTGTAATGAAACAAATGTGTAGAAATGTCGCATCTATGTTTTATTTCTATGTTTCGGCGGAAACTCTGGCAGCCACTCGCGGAACCCCAGTTGGAAAACACTGCGTTAAACCATCTTGAACTATAGGTTCCTTAATTGTGACTGGTCATTGAGCGGTTTACTTTCCGTTCCCTTGGGGTCACCATTACTCTTGTTTCATGAGTTTAATAAAGTAACAACAGAGCTCTTATGCAAAATTAAGATTTTTTTTACGATTTTTTTAGAGCTTGCTTTTCAACGCAGTCGAAATAATCACAAGACAGGAGATTGAGGGTAACTTTGTTGTTTGAAGATGACCTCAACACTGCAAAATGTCAAGTAGATGAAAATAGTGTTCACCCATGGCCTAAAAAGTGCCATAAAACTATGTGACAACGTAAAGTCATTTACGGCATTGCTGTTTTGCTTCCTACGGGCTGTATAACGTCACCTATTTGAGTGCTCAATGCAATCCGATTCGTTCCAATCCTGTCTATTGAAAGAATTCTTTATCATCTAAGAATCAGACACTAAAATCTTATATATTTCGCCTACAGGTGGGTAGGTACATCAGCTTTGCGAAGTGCATGAAGTATAAAATGGAATTAAATAAAACCCACAAACAATAAAACTAGCAACTAAGAGAATCTAATTGAAAAAATTGCAACCTCAGCTGCCCACTTTACAGGGGAAAGGAAGGCCACAGTAGGCACAACTAAGCAAAACAAACCAGTGTACAGTGACGTAACAAACAAAAATAACATTACAGTTAGGCTACAGGCAGGGTTGCCAGATTCTTTGAAAGTGTTTGCCAATTTGTGGCATATATTTGGCAAATGGCATTGTAGCAATGTTATTGGCAATAATGGATTTTCGAGATTAATGTTTTTTTGCAATTCATATTTTATCCATTCTTTTCAATTTTTTAAGTTTGACCATAAAAAAGTTTTGTTTTGGTGGGAAATTGGGAATCGAGATGCCTACCCAGTAGGCAAAATATATCCTCTGTTAAATCATAGTCTCTGATTCTTGGCTGCGAAATTATTTCTTTCGATTCATTGCTAAAAAGTGCAAGATATATTTCAGTTTAATCGTATTTACAGAATCATTGCTTTAAAATAAATCAGGTCAGCACAACTCAGAAAGCTCGAAATGCCGAATTGATCAACATAAAATTAATTAGCCCCGGTCCGCAAAAAGTCAAAAGTCTACTCTTTATCTCGTTGTAGTTTGGAAGAAATTCTGGAACGACAGTTACTTATGTGAAAAGCAGGCTTTTGCAACATTTTCTGCAATCGAGTCTCGCTGGCCGCAAAAAAAGCACCGAGGGGCAGCAGGCGACTGCCGGGCCTGCTTTAAACGCACACAAACCTAAGCAACAAGCAAGTTTTCCAGGCGACCACCCCGTGGTCTAGTGGTAAGTGGGTCCGCTTCGGTGCTGGTAGGTCGACAGTTCGAGTTCGACTCTCGGCCGGGTTTTACCAAGACCTTGCAAATTGGTACTGTAGCCTTCTTACCAGGCCCACGGTGCACAGAAGAGCTGCAGGGAACACATTCAGAGCACAAAACAAACCGAATCAAATGAAACCAGCCATTGTACAAACTCAGTCGCTACAAGACCACTGTGCAAAAAAGCGCCATCAACAAAACACTATATCAGTAAAAAAAATTATCCAGGCCTGCTGTAAATGCACTCAAACGTGTGAGCATAGCACGAGTTGAAACTCATTAACAGCAAGTCAGTTTTAAAATAATACGTAGTTAAGATTGGTTGTGAATGAAATGTGACACTGCAATGATTAATGATTACATGTGACACTGCAATGGTGTTGAACTGCCCTTTCTCTCTAAAATTTCGGTATTCATTTGATAAATCATCCAAAATGGATTGTTTTGTCAGTACTGAGTTTTGGTATTTAAAAAAAAATTTGGCACAAAAAATTATTGCCAAAAATGTCAGCAAAATTTTGAAAAACAGTGATTTTTGGCAATATTTGCCATATCTGGCAACCTTGGCTACAGGGTGCATAAGTGTTATCCAGCGGCGTGCGGAGGGGCGAGGCGAACGGGGCGACGGCCCCGGGCATCCAAGGCAGGGGGTATCCAAAGAGTGAAATTACAAAAATTGCGTTTTAATGAAATGTTGCAACTAGATGTTTCTTCGTACTGTAACATTTGAAGTCTACTAACGCCTACTGCATGGATCTGATGGAAACTTGCCTGAGGGGTCATGCAGACCTAAGTTAAGTTACCCGAGAGCGAGGTTAAGCACTGCCATCGTTAAGAGAGATAGGCCTTACACAAGAGCGTCGGAAGGATTTTTTCCAAGGGTGGGCACCAGGAGAATTTTTCCAAACTTTTTCTGGGGGGGCGAAGTGGTGAAATTTGTTTTTTCCCACTCGAAACTACGCAAGAATTTTTTTTGCTTAAATTTTCAAAATCCAGTGGGGCTTTGGCCCTCCCTGCCTCCCTTCCGGCGCCCATGGCCTTGCACCTTATCGCTCTTATCCTGTTTGCAGGCTGGCCAATTCCTGGAAGCCTATTTTCAATCTGCGACTTGTAGTCTTTAAAATGTCTCTCGATTCTCTCAAGTGGCTGGAAAGCTTGAAAGGTTCGCAAGGGGGTGCGAGTATGGCAGCAACATATTGTTGAAAAGTATTTAATGGATTGTTTTTAGCATTAGTAAATACGTTATCATTTCACTATAAACGTCATAATCAAAAGCGAACAGTACAGTGAACAAAAACCGTGACATCTTAAATTTGCTTGTTCGAAGTTCGATTTATGTGTTCAGAACGTTTCATGTTACGATGGTGTCATGTCTGCTTAGTTTCATTTTTAGTGGCAATACGAATTGCAACTTTTTTATCTTCTTAATTCTCACTTGAAGTGAAGTTTTTATGGCGTAATCGTTTTGCAAGTGGGAAAGGTCTGGACAGGTTGTTTAGCTGTGTCTGTATTTCTCACATTCTTCAATATTGTAATTTGGTAGGGGGGGCATTGGATGACTCATAAAAACAAGTATTCGCCTCGGGCATAATCAGACCTTTGAACGCCCCTGGTTATAGCTCGCTTGCAAGAAAACATTGACACACAGCCACGCAGTGAGTCTGTGGATGGTTTGACAATTTCAACGTTCGTGTTGGAGCTGTTATTCGCCAGGAAGGTGCCTGGATAGAACATATTACTAACTATTAAGGGACAGGACACTAAAACTCTTTCAATGTCTACCACAATTGGAAGACACAATTTCTTATGATTCTGCTAAGGTTTGGTGAAAAAATTTTCATAAAATTTCATTTAAGTAACAATAAGATAAAAACAAATTGGGCGCTTTTTGGATCACCTTGTATATGCACAATATCGCGAGATTACCAATCAATGTAAAAGAGTCATCCAACAATATTGTGCAAATATCCGTTGCTTTGTGGGAACGACAAGCAGAAACTTACACAGGCAGTCGAACGGACCCTTGAAGGCATAAAACCGAAATTGCTCCCCCTCCCCTGTAGAACCGACTCTGTCCTGTCTGGTGATCACGCAAATATTTTTTAAGGTGTATCCGTTCACAGACATTTCGTTTGGAAAGCAGTGTGTTTGATAACATTCGACTTATTCGTTATACTTTCTAAAGAATTATTATAAATATTAGCCCATACTGTGCACTAAATCCTGCTTGGCAAAAAAGCTTCGCAGTCAGTTGGACAATCAAGTGATCTTCTTTTATGCACAAAACACAGTGGCTATTAAAAGCACGGCTTCAAATTCAACAATGTATAGCACAAACCATTGTTAAACTTAGAAGACATGTATTTCAGATTTGCATAGACTTTTTGAAATATCTTCAGCAAAATCGGTTGTACCTTGGGAATTGGTTTGTTGAATTTTCCCACTAGGATGGTGGACCAGCAACTTGGTGATCTTGCGCAAGATACTGCGGGGATTATTGACACTGACCCGACTAACGCTTTTTTGTCTCCGGCTGAGCAAAAGAAACTTGAAAAAGCTGAGAAAGCTCTCAAGAAAAAGAAGGACAAATGGAAAGTTTTTGTGGATTTTCTACTGAGGCATATGAGCATCGTTACGGCTAAATACGCCGCTTGGGAAAAAGAGGATTTTGAGCACTTTAAGGTATGTCTCTGTGGATTCCTGTGATGCGTGAAGTACACTACATACTAGAAAAAACGCAATAAAGCTATGGGGCAATTCGCCATTTTCAATTGAAAATTTGGATATCAAACAACTTTGCCTGAGGAAAGAATGTGAAATTTGGCCCCTACATGGCCAGAAGTTGATTTCAAGACTGCAGGGCTTGGTCTGTCAACCAAAACAAAAATGTGAAAATTATGTTTCTTCTCAGTCAATGAAAAGTAAAACGACTTTATATATACTTGATTCCTGATTTCATACTTGTTTCAATAGCGGTATGCATAAATCATCTAGTAACTATGCAGTGCAGTTTGCAATGAAGAAAATGACCATGCACGCTTGGTTGACAGCGAGTAAGTCGTTCAATTGTTGTTTAATTTCTGAAAAAGCAATCGGATATTCATTGTACTACAAACATAAAAGCCATACTGTTCACGTCTGGCCAGGCCCGTAACTAGGGGGGAGAGCAGGGGGCGAAGCTCCCCTAAAAAAACTTTCGCCCTCCCTGGAAAAATGTGTTGGACATAGTTTAAAAAATTTGGGCCCTTCTCAGAAAACTCTTCTCCCCCCTCTGGTGTCCCAAGCTGGTTACGGGCCTACGTCTGGCACGAATGTGAATCAACTTTGTGAGGGCTGCAACAGGGCTTATGTAGTAAAAGAAATGAGTTGTGCGGACAATTGCTGAAATTTCTGGCTTGCGTATGACGCAGTCAAGTAGTTGTTGTTGATTTAATCAACTAGAAGGTAAGATATGTTGGCTCTGAAAAATTAAACAGATGGTTTGTACCAGCGTAAAGATTCCCAGGCGTGTGATTATGCATTTCTGGGTACTAAAAAGGTACTTCTGGAGCAAAATACTTACTGCTTACTTGACTTGGGTTTAGACTGAGCCGCTCTAAAGATGTTTACGCTTCTTAAAACATATTTCTGGGGTCTTCACGGAAGCTAGGTATCTCTAGAACAGTGGTTCTTAACCTTTTCTCCACCACGCCCCTCCTAAGTAATTTTTCTTTGTTTCACGCCCGCATGACTTTAAATGATTTGTAGAAACAAATGCATTTCTTGGTAATTTTTTTTTATTTTAAGGTTTTTAAACAGACACGAAGTCCATTGAGTACAAACACCCACAGTCTGCACAATGCAGATTTATAAAAACAGACAGCAGAACGATTAATAGCGAGGTTGGAGGTAGAACAACAGGGTCACAGACACTTTCTTAACACTGTTGTTCGCTAACCCGTAACACTTCGTGCAACGTTACATCCAGAGTATACTGAGTCCAACCCTGGTCAAGGCCAGGTAAAGTACGAAAGTATTGTGGCATGCACACACCCTCAAACAAACACTGTAACGTCCGGGCACTCAGTCACAAAGTAAAATGTAGTTGTAGTGTTCAAAGAATAAGGACGAATATAAACAATCTGACTGCATCAAAACGCGCAACCATATGTTGTCAGACTTTCTGCATCGTTCCAGAAAGAGGTACATATTTTTCACAATAAGGCCTCAAAGAAAGGAATGTTGCATTGAAACTGATGACTACTAACACTCGCTCGCCGAGGCAGGTTGTACAAAGCCCTGCACCCAAAATTACAGACCACTGATTAGTTCAGAATTTTTGAACAGTATTTGATGCAACATTATTTTGGCGCATTCGATGGAAAATGTTTTCTTTTAAGCGACGTTGCACCAGATTTACCAGTACTCACAGATATGCATGTTCCCACTTCAGCCCGCATGCTTAATGTGTTGCAGTTACTTGTTTCCCACTATGCGAACTTTTTCAAATTCTTTGTTTGTTTTATTCATTCTGCATAGCTTTGCAACTGCACACGATTTCGTAAAGTGAATACACATTATTCCGACTAATTGTATATCGGTGAAATGCTATAACCGCGTTTTTGCATAAGATTCCAGAATCTCAAAACAAAACTATTCATACGTGAAAAACATAGTGCGGTTAATCGCATGAACCGGATATTCCAATAGAAATATTTGCAGACTTAAAACAACATGCGCGCCGCTAATTAGTGCGAGTGAAAGAAACGGTTCCGAGATAAAGCAGCTGAGTGTCGCCATTGGGATTGTCCAGAAAGCAAAGTTACTATCTTTGTTTGGCCAAGAAGTGGACATCGTATGGTGACCTGTAGCTGCCAAGCATCATTTGAAAACTTAATCTCAATATACATCGTCGCATCACAGAACATGACGGGAGTACTATAGAAAATTAATATCATGCAGGTGTACGGCCACACTGCAGAAAGCTCGTCGAATTACAGGAAGTTGTAGCGGTATCCCACACTGCGTGGACCTGTGCAAAGTGTATGCATTCATGTTAATTTGGAATAAGGCGAGCCGCTGTACGATGCAGGCGGCTACCTTGAAATTCTATGTGCACCATGCTGTTCTCAATTGCGAGAACGCCACAGATGTTGTCAAAAGGGACTTGGCACGGCATGCCGACTAAACAGTATCCCTAGTTGCGACCCTGAATGTTTGTAGGTAGGCTCGATATTGGCCTGCAAAATTTCAAGAAACAACCCTGACTTCCATCTCTGCCGGAACTAAGCCACATAACATGTAGCGGCGTAAAATTCGCACTGGCGTAACGTTTGGAAGGGACACATTCCCGTTCAAAAACTTTCCATGCTGTAGAGCAGGTAAGGGCTCGCGCCCCCCGGGAAATTTCTTGAAAATCGTTTTGCATCAATGATTTTTTAATCTAAAAATGCAAGTGCGATCAGAACAGATTATATAGATTTTGTTGGACATCACACTGTCGAAACAAAACAAATAAACTCTTAATAACCAACTAAAACTCAAAAGTTGTTTCGCAACTCTCCAAATATGCATTGTGGTTGGAACATGGCGAAATAAGATTTGATACAGAGTGGCACGTTGAACTTCGAAGCCTTGCAAAGTCATAAAAAATCATTCACGCAGAAACCAATGAGATATTTAAATAATGCGTTATTGTTTTGTGCATAGGTGTAGAAGCAGGCAAATTTTTGGGGGTTCGAAGGAGTTTTGCCCGAATTTCCGCAAACTTGCCCAAAAAAATTTTGGGCCACTTTTTGTGCGAATATTTTCTCATGACGACCGTTTTTGGGATGACCTCCAAAAAAGGTCTTCATGTGATTCTGCACACGTTGGGCGTCATTTTTTTCAAATCAAAACACGTTGCGAGGCAGTTTCCAGATTTCCGTGGATTTTCAGGGATTTTTCCTGGACTTTCACCAAATCAAAACTTTTGGGGGTGCGCTTTCACTCCTGCACACCCACCTCCTACACTACTGGTTTTATGTATAATAATAATTTTATTGATGCAAAATCAAACACATGTCAGAACAAATTGAGCCAAATGCCTAAACACCAAATATGAAGTTGTTTTGTTGTGTCTCGCCTCACCAATGCACCGCTTTATTCGAAAACCCTCTTATTATTTCGATCGATTACCGATAGTGCTTTTCTGACTACGACTTCATGAAATTAAAAGAATCTGTCAGTTGCAAAACAAAGTCAACTCGGCTCATGGCTGCGTTTAACGCTATATGAAAGCATATCTGTTGCAATGCCGTGGTTAATCGAAACTGTAATGCAGTGGTTCCCAACCGGGGAGGAATTTCATGAGTTCAGAGGAATTTCCACTTTTTAAAAGTTACCTATTCATTGTACGTGTTGTACGTCTTTTTTAAGTTGAAATTGGCTCTTTCAATTAGCTCTATAACTTTATATTTATAAATTATTTAATGGACTATTATTTAGTCGCACGTTTTGTTGACATAATTAGTGCAACCATTGGACAACATATCGTTTTTGTCTCACTTTAATCAAGTTATTGTCGTCAGTAAAGACCATTGTTCCAACCGTAGTTAATACTAGCCTACGAACCCGAACAGGGGAGGAATGAAAAGTTAAGTTACAAAATGAGCAAAGGGAGGAATGCATCAAAGGGTTGGGAACCACTGCTGTAATGGTTAGGCATGGTCATTTACTAAACTTAGCCACACACACAGTCTTTGCATCTTAGAAAACGTTACAGAAGCTAGCAACCCGATCCGGATCAGCTTTACGTACGATATGTTGCTGTTCCAATCAGGGTTATCCCTGTCGGTGTAATTTCATTTTTAGCACACATTTTATGGGTCCTTCACAAAGTTAACTTGCACGTACTTGCTCAGATTTTCCTCTTCGAGTGGTCACTCACATTGCATATGTCTTTTTGTAGTGATCCCAAAATAAAACCAATATTGGTTGCGCTGCTTCTCTCTGGATTTAAGCAAAGATGATTTTCAAATTTTGCTCTTGATCCGCGTGTGACAATTTTTGTCAGTAGTCAGCTGCTACGGCTTCCTTGTTTTCCTCCTCAGCGTGCTCTTGAAAAAGCTCAGCAATTAGATGAACGAGAAGCAGTGCTTGTTGCAAAAACATACAAAAAGCTCAAGGAACGGTCGGAAATCCTCGCTACTCGGCGCTTCTTTGGAGAATGCAACAAAATCAGAAAATATATAGACCTTGTTGCAAGACTTCGTGCGCTGAACTTGATTGCCCGCGACTTCTACAAATCAATAAAGAAGGGCAAAGTGGAAAACGTGGAAAGCATACTGAACTACTTACAATACTGGAAAGGCTTTACTGCCTCGTCATTTGACATAGGCGATTTGAATCCGAAAGGAGTAGATCCTAATCATCCAGGTAAGTAAGTTTGGGTTTGTCCCAATGATCATTATTTATGGTTTGTAGTCTTTGACGTCCTATTTTTCACAGTCTAGTCTACACTATCTGTCCGGGTCGAAAAACGCTTTCAAAATCACTACCTACCAACGTCAACTGATATGTTTTTCGAGGAGAAACGAAAACAAAACGGTCGCTGTATTGACACAAGCAGTGTACCGCAGTCGCAGATTCGACTGAAACAGCGCTTCAGAATAGGTTTACGCAAAAAAAATGGTTGAGTTATTTTCCTTTCATCAAAGTATGTGCATTTTATACATAACATAAAACTAAAAGGGAGCAAAGTCTTCCAGATGGGGTCTAGCACACCATTTTTAAGAAATGTTACTGTTTTACCGTTACCTGTGGCGAAAGCCCCACAGTCCGCAACTACACTTTTCACGGACAAAAACCTATTCAATCACAAATTTCGCCCACAAAAAAATCAAAACTACAGTAGCTTGATGTGAACTGCAGAGCATTTCTTTGTCCTATAGCTTAACTAAACGACTTACACTTCATTTGGTTTAATACTTCAATCGATAGTTGTGGAACTTTAGGCATTTGTCTTCAAATTATCTCTAAGTTTTTCACATTTGCTGAAACTGATTACATATTTACATTATTCTTTCTTTCGCTGAGTTATGCGGTTTTATTCAAACTATGCTTCTGAACAAAAGAAATTACTCGTAACTTCGTCAGCTCATACAAATCGCATTAACCCCTAGTTTTTTGGTTACCTGAGAGGGGTTCCGTATTTATGAATCAATTGTCTTCGCAGTATTTTCACAAAAGCGTGTAAGTTGCCACTGCGAGGAATTGTCTCTTTTTTACGCAAGATTTTTTGCACCAACGAACTTGGCTTTTACGATTGAGTCATGCAATATCCCAAATGCTATACCTATCCTTCAGATATTATGAGCGTTTTATGCCACTTTTGTCGTTTTTGTTCAAGAAACCGTGAAGGCTCCAACTTTGTGCCCTTGAAATTCATCTGAATTGCTTTACTGATTGCCAGTACGTTTCGGTTTGCGATTGGTACTTTTGCTTCCAAATATGACCTGTCGGGGTAATAAGCGACTGTGCCTTTTGCCTGGTTGGAAGCATGACAAAAATTGTTTCAGATCGTTGCGAACAAAACCTCTTGTTTCAGCACGTCCGGATACATAACTAGTTCCGCTGGTTGTCAACTGATGTTCTTGACCTATGGGTTTCTGTCTGACCAAATCTTTGTCAGTGTGTGCTATAGCGGCGCCAGCTTTTTTGCGAGTTGTGAAGAACAGCACTCGCGGGGTTTTTCATCGCGCATATCGAAAAATCTTTCGCCCACTCTGACGCCTCTCACAAATTACGCTCATCAACAGAACTGCAGCTCTTCCCTACAGAAATTGCTTACGGAACGGAAGATGGTCAGGGCAAAAATTTATTGTCACAAATAAAGCAAATTTCAACACCGCTTGTTTTTCCAATACGGTTTTCAAAACACTACAGAAGGAAAACTAAGTATTCTACCAGCGCAGCTAAACTGAGAGAACAGACTTCACTCTCCGTCAACGCGAACCTGTGGACTACGTTTGCTTTCTAATCCTCCGATCACAAACAAAGCGTAATGAATTAGCTGTACACCAAAACCGTGGGTTCCACAACTCAGATGTTCGGTCCTTGCGTTTTATCACAAAGGTCGCTGTTTCGAGTGAATGTCTGAATTTGATCCGAAAATGCCATTAAACAGGCGGCAAATTTACAGCGCGTTTTGCACGCGTAGAAACAGTTGTAGAGCAGGGTCTCGTAACCTGGGTCCGTGAATTCCATATGGGTTCATGAATGTAATTTAGGAGGTCCGTAAATCAAAATCCAACCAAGAAATCCGCTAGTTTTTATCTGTCCATTGGGGCCATTATTCAGCTTAATCGCACCAGAGCTGTAGTCTGACATGGTCATGTTGCAAGTCAATTTTCCTTTTTTTTTTATTTTGGTGGCGGTAGGCCGGGACCTGAAATTAGCTTCTTGCCGGGGCGGTTGAGGTGCTCACGCTAAGAAGCTATCAAATCTAATTTCTCAATAATCTGAAAAATGTTGTCAAAACGATAAGGGATCCGCAGCGGTTTTGGGTGCAGTGAAAGGGGTCCGCAGCGACAAACAGTTTGACAAGCACTGGCGTAGAGGCATCGCCGTCGCAAAACTCTGCTGATGGACACAAGGGAGTAAGCAATCGTCGAGCCTGGAAAAGCGGCACTATAAACGGCAAAAGCTGTTGAATACAAATATGATTCAAGACTGCATTAAATGTAGCAAAACCTTTAGACCCTGGAAGAGGCAACCGGGCGAAACATAGCTGTGGTACCGCCATGCGATCGGTCATACCATGTTAATTCGGTTCATCGTTGCTGCGCCTTTGACATATAGTGCAGTTAAACTTCCCTTGCGGAATGTTGTGTTCACTACCTTGTCGCAGTGGTTTCCAATCTTTTTTTGGCCGCGGCACACTTTGCAACTCAGTTTCCTTCACGCGGCACACCAAAGCTTTATCACTGAAACGTCACTGATAGAAACTTCCTCATTGGAAGATTTAATCTGAATTTACGTTTGTTGAACATTCCTATCTGTAACATAGTACAAATCCGCTACAGTGTTGCGGATGCAACTGTGCAGTTACTGGCAAACACAATGGCACAAGCACCAACCACGGTTACGGCATATGCCGCCTAATACAACCAGTGACGGATTTACGCATAGGCCATGGCCTAGGGCCCCGCGCAACTATTTCCTATGATGATTCAATATTAAGCAAAAATTTGCGAAACTGCGCTGAGGCGTAACTTCACATTTTACGTTGAAACGAGCGGAAATGCAAATGTCTACTCTAGGCTCTTGTCAATACAGTAACAATATAAAAATATTGTGCATCTGGGCGTAAGAGATATACAGGCCGTCCGTACGGAAGCGATTACAAAACAAGAATTAAAAAGAAAAAAAGGTATTTAATTGATGTTCAATTTTCCATTGACAAAAAGCTAGTAACAACGCAAGACCGACACTACAAAACTCCCATGAAAAGCAATATTCTCAGTATTGGATCCTACGTTTGGTTGTTTTTGCTAGATTTCCCACAAACACAGATTTCTTGTTGAACCTCTAAATCAGCTAGAAAAGTTTCTCGTGAGATTTACTAGGAAAAAACGTGTCTACGTTGGGCTTACTTCGTATGGGTACCTGAGGGTGTTGCGGCAATACTTTGCTGCTGTGCAAAACTTGTCTTCATGCTGATTACCATCGGCCTATGACATTGAGGATTGAAACACTATATTTTGTTTTGCTTGGAAAATGACAACTTCAAAACGGCAGAAATAAGCCGTGTGTCCACTGAATGGATTGTGCTTGTTTGGTTCATAAAATATGTGGTTACTATTACTATAAAAAAGGAGTTTACGTACAGGTAATCAGATCGAGAGCTAAACGATATTTTCGAGGGAGGCAGCACAGTCCCGCAATAAAATGTATATATCCGAAAAACAAACCTACAGAAAACGCAAGAAATCACGGAAATTTACCGAAGAGAACTTCTGAACTACACGAAAGAGCTATAAATTCCAAGAAAAGATCGCAATGCCGTTGTTTTTTAGAAGAATGTAGGAAAGGCTTTAATGTCTGTTGAAGATCTACGGCAATTGTAGAACCATAGTCGGCACAACAAAATATAGATTTTTGAGGGGGCACCACACATACGAAGGGCATACTTTCACGCTTTTCAGACAAACGGCCAAATAGGTCATGCCAACTTGGGACCCCAAAAAATAAGAAGCCTAGGGCCCCACGTTTCCTAAATCCCTCCCTGAATACAACACTGTGTACAAATATTGTAGGCACAACGCAACAGTCCACTGTAAGGTTACGGACACAACTGCACATCTGACAATCCCATACTTGCATGGGCACCAACTGCAACGGCAAGACACATGCTGCTCAATACACAATTACAACGGTCATGGACGCCGGAGCAGTGATAGGGCAGGGGGCAGTAAAAGAGTTGAGGGCAATGGCAACTTATAACAAACAAAAAGGTCGTTACCAATTATGTTTGTTTCTGTTCATCAACAATGTTGACCTCAAAAATAATAACAGAGACTATAGAAAACCGTTTTGAATTTTCTGGGTGCGCGAACAGCTGCAGTAAATTTGTCAAGTCGATTTGATAAATCATAAAATTACCTATGATACTGTTAAATGAAAGGCACCTCCGTCCCCATTGACCCCTTTTGAAATCACAGGGGGAAATGCTTCCGTTCTCTGGCGTCCATGACAACGGTTATAAGCACGATATAAACCCACTACAGTTACAGAGAGTTTTCAACTACATATATCAACTGGCAGCTCATTCAGTGGGATATTTGAGCCTACTTTGAAGCACAAAGATTTTCTATCTGAGGCGAAATAGTTAAAAAGCAAGCTCTCAGTGCCTGTTCAACAGCTTCTAGTTGGGATTTTTGTTTTTTCTTTTTAAGCTCGAAAACAATGATTCGCAAAGGTAAACTGCGGCGAAGTGTAAGCTTTCAAAGAAGCATGACTAATCGTATAAAAGAAGTTCAACAAAGTTGTTCTCAATTTTGAAAATTTTGCGGCACACCTTGGACTGTCTCACGGCACACCGGCTGGGAAGTCCTGGTTGGCAATTAACGAAATGGTTGTGGCTGGTTGATGACAGTATTAACTAATCTAGAAGCTGGACTTGGAGGTCTGCTTCTTGACAGGTAAATACATAAAAAAGTTATACAACTGCAACACATGAAACAAGTATGGTGAGATTCTTGAACAGAATACACTCCACTGTGCAGCTTTGGTTGCATTGGAAAGTGCGTTCGCAGGAACGTAAACTATTGAGGGAGGGATATATTTCTTTCCTTTGAATGGTACGCGTAAATAATATCCAGCTTCAATCCTGCATTTTACTTGTAATTGCGCTGAGCATGCCTTAACTACTGCATTGCAGTTGGTGCAAAGCTACTAGAGTCAACCAATAAAGGTGACTCTTCCTCAGGAAAATGTTCCCTCACCTTTATTGGCCCTAAAGTGTGGTCTTCAATACCAAATGATATTAAGTCTTCAACCACATTTACCTTTAAATGGAAACTGAAAAAACACCTCCTACATGATAAAGATACACAATTATGAACTTTTGCAACATTTCACTCATCCAGAACCAAATTCTGTAAATTCTGCATTTTGTAATTCTGTGTATTTTGTGGATATTTACTTTTCGCATTTTTTCTTCCCTGTGCATCCCATTCTTTTCAGCATGAAAGTACACTCCAAAGTTTTTTTTGTTTGTTTTTTTCTTTTGTACCTCATTAATTTGTTTTTGTTCCTTTTTTTATATTTGTTTAAACATATTATTAACCACACCAAATTCCTTCAAATAAATGTGCTCCACTCATCTGTGTACATAGGCATGCTCTTTCATCTGTACATTTTCTTCGCCATGCTCTGTGTTTGTTTGTTTTCCTAATTGTGTTTATTTCACTCAAATGTTGTTTTACAACACTTCTCAAAAACTGAAAAACAGGGTTGGTTGACTAGATGACCGCCGTGGTCCCTCACAAATCCTATATGACACAGCACCCCTCTTTGTTTACACTGATCAACCATTACGTCATTGCATTTTCATTTGCTCTAATGTTCACTATTGTGGTTGGCTTGCTCAGTGCAATGGCTTCTTGTAGTGCTCCTGTTTGTTGGCTGAGTCATATGAAACAATAAACCATTGTCCATTAATAGACTGATTGAAAAAAACAATGGTAAAAATTCGTGATCAAGATTTGAAAACTCTTTTCCTCAGATCTTCCCTTGTTTGTCGCAGAAACACGATATATTGTGACGGCAATGCCAAGTTTGCCTGGAGCGACCTTATGGCAAAAATTTCAGGCAGGTGGCCTCCAAAAGTGGCCGGAGTCACTTTTTCAGACTCCGACTCCGCTCTTGTTCCAAAAAATTTGAATCCAGGTCCGGGTTTGGAAATTTTCAAATTTCAGAATCCGGTTACCATCGGTCCAACCGAAATTTATCCATGTTTTTTCTTAAGAAATGGCCACACAGACTCCTACTACTGCCGAAATTGAAAAGTGACTCCGGTTCCGGGTCCGTTTTTTTACAAAATTTTGACATCCGGGTCCGAAAGGAAAACGCAGAATCCTGCTGGAGGCGACTCCGGAACTCCGTATCCATGGCCACCGCTGGTGGCCTCCACATTGACACTGTAGGCAGCTCACGCCAATGCTTGCTGAAAATACCAGTTTTTTTTCCATTTAAAAAATATAAAATCTTGTTCTTCAATTCTTCAGCGTTTGGCTGTTTCATGTTAATACAGTTGTACATTTTTATTTGATGTTGTAAGTAGCAAAGTACGGCAACAGCGTGGCCACAGGTAAATGACAATAAATTGCTGTGCCAAAAAATGAAGCTTTTTTCACTTCGTACTTTTTAAACAAACTTGTTAACACTTACATCATGACGAAACGAAATGCAAGTCACAATCAGAACTCCACCTTTACTGCGGAGATAAGTGGACTGCAAGATTTTAAGTCTGCTCCAGTCCTGGTATGCTACCTTCATGATAGGGCTCAACCAACCTGCAACGAAATGTTTTGCTAAAATTGTTCTATCTATACTGTTTTTTTCACGATTCCAAAAACTTTATATGCATAAACACGACCATTATATAATCAAAATGACTAGTCATGTTTCAAAATATTCTGCAGGCTTCTAGATCTGCCGTGGAAGTTAAACTCAGGAATGACATATTACTTCTTATTTAGTTTACACTTATCTCTTAAAAAGCTGAAAAAAGTTAATGTGGATAACGGCTATTCAACTTCAGATTTACGTTCGAAAACTTGAGAAAATTCCAGACATCGTAAGCAAGTATATGAGAATTCTGGATAACAAAACTGAAGCGATAAGGCAAACTGCGATATTCTATCAACTTTTCGTGGCTATTGTTTTCTCAAAACGAAATGGCTCCAGGCCTTTATTCAAACTGAGGTTTGAAGTTGTCTGTCTGACTTTATCTGATGAACCACGATGCGACCGTCTGATCGTCTTGGCTTTTCTTTGCAGGAATGAAGTACGTCATGTGGTTGTGTCTGGTTCGCACGCTTTTGAACTTGGGTCAAAAGTTTCTGAAAGATGCATCTGAGCTCACAGAGATACCATTAGTTTCTTCTTCATATTATGTCAGTTTTAACTTGACGGAGGAGCAAGCGGTTGTTTGCAATCGCTTGGAAGATATTCTTGCAACGCATGTCACAAAAGGTTTGCAAAAGCGAGTTTTTACTTCGTAAGCGTTGACTTACTGCATGTCGATGAGAATAAGTTGCTTTTTGTTTCTTATTTTTTTTAAAAAACAAAGAACTTACCTGTTTCTACGGATAATATATTTTTAACTAACGCATACCCAATATCTTGGAACAATCGACAACTGGCATTGGCACACGCACTCAGGGTCGCACAAAGTGCCCCCGACAGCGGTGCCTGAATAACCAAGTGGCCCCACACCCAGCAAGCATATTGTTTCGTTGAAAGTTTGTGATGTGCTCAAAAGTCTTTCTAAATTTTCTTAAATTTGTAATATTTTAAGGTTTTGACAAGAGCATGTCAGATATTGGAAGCTACCCCTTTTTGACACTTTCCTACGAAAAATGAGGGCCTCGATGGGATTTCCGAAGAGTTTTGTTGTTTGGAGCGACCCTGCATGCATCAGAGTATAGGCAGAACGTGCGTTAGGTGAAAATCGCAGTGGACTAGTTCTACTCGATCGCAAAACCGACCTTTGCATCAGAGTTGTAAACGCGCCTCATTTTGAAGCCCGAACCCGGCCCGAGCCCAACATTTATTTTTGAATTCCGATTTAGGCCCAAAAGCCAAAGTTACCGAGGGGGTCAAGATATGCGCAACTGCAGGGTATCAAAATACGTAGTATGCGGATACAGCCGCAGGTACACGGTTTTATTATACCTAAAATAGCAACCATCTTGACCAAAACATTGGCTTGAAAAAGCGCAAACTTGGGTTGTTAGTTAACGATAATACTGCGAAATGTAATGTTTTTTTTAAAAAAAACATATATATGTATCACGAAACTATCCACGATGTTGCTATAGGCACAAAAGAAACTATCTAGGATAGCGCTAGGCATGAAAAACCAGTTTGTAGGTCATCGTTTCTTAAAACAAGCCAAGAATCGAGTAAGTCAGGGGTTCTCAACCGGGGGTAAAGTTACCCCTGGGGGTAAATTTTACCTATCTTGGGGATAAATTTAATGATGCTGAAGTTATAATTATTTTTGTTTTTTCTACAGCGCTAGTGAGTAAACAAAAAAGACGGGGGTAAATTTTATGTTAGGAAGCTGGCAAGGGGTAAACGGGAGCAAAAACGTTGAGAACCCCTGGCGTAAGTGATTGATCTCTTCGAAGCAACGCCATTGCGTGATAATTTCCTCACCGCTGTCACCTTTTCAAAACGCTTGTGATACTAATCTGAGCAGAGAACAAAAGAACGCAGCTGTGTTTGCAAGTAGAATTAACTGAAGAAAATCACAATCGTTTTACTCACAGAAGCCACCGCGGTGAGCACAGCAAATGTACGTCACGAAAGAGAAAAATCGTTACTCTAAATCTTATAAAAAAATATTGTATGCAGGCTCGAAATCGGCCCGAAACATTTTAACAAACTTAAGCCCAAACCCGGCCCGCAACCCGTCCCAACTTACAACTCTACTTACTTTGTATTACGGATACCCGAATACCCAAGACTAATAAACGCTTCTTGTGCACTTTTGTTCAAAGAAACTCTTAAAATGATGTCCAGGCATGTGATACACGGTAATCCAGCCACAGTTTTTGCTGAGGTTTGCCGTCACTTTTACGGGCAAAACTCTACACGTTTTTTCAGTGCGTTTTTACTTTATTTTCAACGATCAAAAGGATGCGGAAAAAAGTTGAAACATTTTAAATGAGTCCGTCATTACAAGAGCATGCTTCACTAGAACTTCGCCTTAGGTTAAGAGGCTTAAGTTTCTTACTTGGTGTTTCATCAAATTTTTGAAAGAAAAAAGCTACAAATAGTGCAGAACTGTTTTACAATGAACATGCATGTTAGCAATGTAGTCGTGGGGTAGCAAATTATTTGGAAAACGAAAAAAATGTAGATATTTGCAGTCTGCCAATTCCACAGATTTCGTTTTTCACACAAAACGAGCTTAAGAAAACTTACGAATCCAATATTTCGTCATTTGTATGCGTTAAAACTGTGTTCTCCATTGCGAAATACATATCACTGAAACCAGCAGCGGGTCCAGGCCACACGTTTGGGGCAGTCAACGAAGGTCTTTACTCGTTTAAAATACTGTAAATTCTCTAGTGGTGACAAATGTTGGGCATCACATAAAAGTTCTTACCTTTTCTAGGCGAAGAAAGTGTCTGTTTGTGTTGGTCAAATTGTGGATCTTTCAGGTAATCACTATTGTTTTAAAGCGTTAACATCATCGTTGGTGTGCCCTGCAATGTTTTGTATCTACGAAAAGTCTTCAAAAGATATACCCCACAGCAGTGGATTCCAACCAGGGCTTTGAGACATCATTCCAGGGGTTACGAGAAGCGTCCGTTATATTAGCAGTAAATTGATCTATTTATTACTCTTCTGCGGCTTGTTTGTTTTAAACGCATTGTTTTTAATTTAAGTTTGTAATGGATCTGTCCAACATCTAATGGGGAATTCTCCTACCTCCGTTCGAATGCTATTCTTAAACGTATCGATAGTTTGGGGATTGTTAATAGACCCTGTCTTTTAGGAATATCCACAGAAAACAATCCCGAGAACTTAGGTCCGGAGAATGTGTAGGTCAGGGTGGTCCGTACGACAGGAGTTCAGCCTGTCTCTAGAGAAGTGCGGATGGAGGTATTTGAGTAAAGCATTAGAGCAATGCGGTGCTGCTTCATCCTGCTGACAAAACACAGCATCCATGTCCACTCCACGCTTCCGCCTCAGTGCCGGGATGACTTTTAGCTCTTATTAATTCAATGCATCGCTCTGTGTTCATAGTTACGGACGTCCATCTGCATCCTCGAGTGCGAATGCACCTGATAGACGTCTGGTAACTCCGCCTTCCATTGGTGATTCGCCCACCGAGTGCGAGTGCATGGCGTCTCAGTTCGAGACACCAATTTGTACCCGTCGCACAGCAACTCGTCGGTTCATCCGACAACAACAACGTACCCCACTGGGCGGATCACCAATGGAAGGCGGAGTGGTTGGACAACCTTACGAAACTCTCTACGTTCATCCCCGACACCGGCACCCACCCTCCCGGAATGACCCTCCCAAGAACAGCGTGGCTTAACCGCCTCTACACTGGTGTCGGACATTTCCGCTCCTGCCTGCATAAATGCGGTATGGCCTCCTCTGCGGCCGGTGACTGTGGCGCAGAAGAACAAACCGTCGACCATGTTTTCCTCCAATGTTCAACCCACCGACCTCCTTATGAACTGCACGGCCTGACGGTTCTGGACGATGAGACAATCGAATGGCTGCTCAACACCTGTCCCGAGATCTATTGCGGCCTGGCAGTGGACAGTAACAATTCGCTCAAACTATGAAGCATCATCCTCGAACTAGTATAGCCCGATAATGCCGTTACGACCCAACGCCCACCAAACAATTTATATCTCCACGCTAAGTGGGTGATACTGATGCTCATGAGCCTGAGCCCAAAAGCGTATATTCTCTTTGTTCACGTGTCCACTAAGGTGGAAATTTGCCTCGTCACTGATAAAATCTAAATCCAAGAAATCAGGATGGTCTTCCATTCGCTGATTGGTGGTTTGCTCAGAGGCACATCTCTCAGCCTTATTTGCATCAGTCTGAAGTTGTAAACTATGTGTCTCATACGGAAAAAGGTAGAGATCCTGGTGCATTACGCATATAACAGAACGCTTTGAAAGATCTGTCTCCTAGGACAAACAACTTGTGGATTTCCTTGGAGGCTGCTACAAGCATTGTCCCACAGTCACGATTTGATTTTCTGTTCTAACTGACCGTGACCGGCCACTGCAACTTTCAATGTTATCCTGTATAATTCCCGACTCCCTGAACCTTTCGAAGTTCAATTGATTATAATTTGTAGAGAGTTGGAAGTAAAAACAAAGTAATTTTAGGGGTGTAGGAGTAAAATAGTTGGGAACTTCTGCCCTACAACAGCACACTGCACCTACACTAAGTCTTTTAAGGATACATCCAAAAGCATATTTTTGAAAGTGTTTAAAAGATATATCCTAAAACATGCTGTACGCTCGTGTTTCATATTTTAGTTATCTTCCCAAGATCAGAAAAAACAATGTCTGAAATATATTCCAGACCTGGTTAGATGTAGAATGGTTCCTCTTACACTAACAAGTGGCAGCTAAAGCCAAAAATTAGGAGTCGTCTAAATACCTATTTGACAATCACGTTTCCAGGTGCAGCTAGCTTGTGCATTAGATGTATATTGCAAAGCAGTGGCGGTTCCAGACCCGGCATTTGGGAGGCAGTCAAATAAAGGGGCGCCAAAAAGTCTTCAGTTGTTTAAATACCCCAGCTTCTGTGTGACAATCGCTGGTTATTACACAAAAGCTGTTACTTTTTATAGGACAAGAAAATGGCTGGTTTTTGGTTGAACTATGTGAGCTTTCAAGAAGACACCACGGTTTAAAATCGCCTTGCATCATTAATTCACAAAACGTTTAAAGCGATCCAAAAAGATAGGTTCCATTTTTAACAAGCTACACATTACAATATTTTCTATCTACAATAAGTGTTTGAAAGATATACATTAAAGCAGTGGTCTCCAACCCTTTTGTAACCGCGGACCGGGCAACGCTTGACAAATTTACCCCCGCCCGGGAGTACTCTCGCGTGAGTGCTTCGATAAGAAGAACCGACCAACCACATGTCCAGAAAGCGAGTGGTGTCACCGCCAGTAAACATTTTGTAATTTCGCGACCCAGCGGTTGAGGATCACTGCCCTAAGGTATGCTGCGCGCTAGTGTTTGACCCTGTTTTGGATATCTGCATATCAGAAAAACGCAATTTATGAAACGTATTCCTAACTGCTTAGAAGTAGAATAGTTCTTCTTACACTAGGAAGTGATAACTCAATTTCCAAGCCAGGAGCGTAATAAACAGCGAAATGACGATCACATTTCCAGATGAAACTTGTGCAGTTACATGCACATGGAAAGCATGTTTATTGCTGAAGCGACAATTCAAAAACAAAAAATAAATGAAAGGCATTTGCTATGACATTACTCCCATATTAGGTAGCTCTGCTGGCTATCGTGAAAAACGATCTCATAATCGCATGTTGTGTTCACACTGGGCCTGAAAGCATATTGCCCTTGAATACATTTAACGCCACTAATATGAGCAGAATTTCAATCAAGTATTTAATACTGTTTCACATATTTGGACATTGGACTGCTGATGTGAAGAAAAAACCTCAATCTTACTTGTCCAGACTATAAAGAAAAGGTGTGACACTTTTCAAAAGAAGTAGGGGCAGGCGGGCTGAGACCATCAAATTCACAGTGAACACTCAATTTCTAGTCTCCCTGATAAAGTCAATTTTCAATGTTTTGCTTACTACTATGAACCCCTCAAACAAGCTTAAAGCCACCCCCAATGCTGTTGATCTAGCGATGGATCTGATTCTATTCAGGTCAGCAGAAACAGGTGAGAAACAGCCTATAACCAATTTAAAACCATGAATCTCAGCCAACACCACAGGTACCAGTGAAAAGGTTAAAATTTGCATTGTTTTTCTGCTCAATTTTATGTGATTTTCGCGGAATGACCTAGTGTCTAGTCCAGCTATGTTCAACCCGGGGGCCGCATGCGGCCCAGTTTGGGTTTTAGCTGCCGTGAAAGTATCCTACATGCTGACAACTAATTCTTGTTTTGATAATCTTGACTGTGGCATTTTTGATGCAGGCGGTGCTCAGTACCACTTTAACACGTCTGTTACCATTGCAGTTAGGATCCGAACGCATTCAGTACATTAGCTTAAGCTAAATTTAATTTGCTAAGATCAAAGCAAGCTATTCAATGTGCGGCCCTCACTAATGTGTCACTCATTATGCGGCCCCGGTTAAGATAGTGACATAATTTTTGGCCCAGTAAGCCATTTGGGTTGGACAAAGCTGATCTAGTCAACAAGCTACACGCATTTTGCTGTCGGTTGCAGATTTCCCTAACCACGTCAAATTTGTCTTTTCGTGGCCGGCGCGAGCTGTCTACGGGTTTGCACGTACCAACAAAAGATCAAGACAAAACCACACAGCCATCAGTCACAGTTACCAGGCGCATAACCAGGGGGACGAAAGGCGCCGTACCTCCTCTCAAATTTTGAACAGCAAATATTGAACCGTTGAGCAAGAATTGTCATGACCGCGTACAGCCAATTATTCATTCCACCAAGCTGTAGTACCAAACTTTTTGCGTTAGAGATGGCTGCTGGGTAACATAGTTTGTTGAGGTGCGTCAGGCTACCACGTAGTGATTCAATGCTACGCTGCGTTGTTCCCGTTGACGGAGTGAGGTGTTGCAAAATTGCATTGTTAGGTCATAATTCCTTGAGCTACTGGAGCACGTTGTTTTTTTTCACTAGAACATTTCGGTCATTTCTCCCGTAATAGTATTAAAACTCGTAACAATATTCGTTAGCAGGCGAGCAACCAGGGGGGGGGCATTTGCCCCCCAAAAATGTTCAAAACATTGTAAAGCAATTTTGACATTTGAAGAAACTTTCAAATGATAAAGTTGAAATCTTGTATTCTAATCATTTTTAAGAAAAGTTGTACTTAAATTTTGTATTGTCTTAGTGGTTAATCATCTCCTTACAAGATTTATCTTGAGACAGGCCATCTGATCGAAAATTTCGTATATGATTGGTATATAACCACAAATATGCTGAAATTGGGAGGTCGCATAAAATGTCGGTAGCCTATTTCTAAGGCATTTTTTTATGCTTTTTTTCGTGTACCAATCTGAAAATTATCGGAAATGCAGTGTGTGTGTACGCTTTGATTTTGTTTCTTGCCATCTTCTGAGGAAGAGTTTGCATACACTCTTGAAACGTCAACGATAAATACTGCATTGCTATCACACCAGTGGAGCAAAGTTTGCA